>OIME01000001.1_pt1 | contig 86594 bp, 89 predicted proteins | sample 1584751 | NCBI WGS metagenome assembly OIME01 (sample SAMN02674597, study PRJEB24791) | human gut metagenome, SKBSTL013 | isolation source: stool | host: Homo sapiens | place: USA
TCAAAAAAAAAGTCGGCAGAAAGAAAAGGCCATCCCGGAAAGGGTTTTTAAAAAAGGTCTTTAAATCTAGCTGAAGCATAAAATCAGAAGTTTAACAAAACCATTAAAAATGTGACGTATGATTACAGTGACAGAACAACTAAAGAACATGTTTGAAGCCAATCCTTTGTATTCAAAAGAGGGGCAGGGATTTAATGCAGAAGTTATCGCAAGGTTTTTCCTTCCTTTTTCTTCGGCGGTATGGCTGGTAACGGAAGCCGAACAGCAGGAAGACGGTGACTGGCTCTTTTTCGGTTATTGCCATATTCAAGAATGGGAATGGGGCTATGTGCTTCTTTCTCAAATTCAAGAGGTTAATGTTCGTGGGCTGACCGTACAGTTGGATAAAGGGTTGAAAATCGGTACAACGGTAAAGGCTTGCCTGAATTGATTAGGGAATAAACGGAGAGGGAACAATCCCTTTCCGCTCTCCAACCGGAATATTGAACTTAAAAATGGAAGTTATGGTTTACGAAACGAATTGCACGGAAATTACACAAGACCAATGGTGTGAACTGATGAAGTATGGTAGAAAATGCTCTTATCGTTTGCTTGTAGCGAGAATCAAGCGGGAATTACCGGAGTTATATCATACGCTGGCTCTTCAGTTTTATAATCCTTATGCGGAGCAGTGCAGGCAGACACCTACACATTATATATTGGTTCATTCTTCCATTGAATATTTTATCAGAAAACAGTAAAGCACAAATAGTTATGAAGTCAAAGAAGATTGATAAAAGAAAAACGCTGGCTTATGCAGTAGCATTTTACTTTACGGATGCTTCCGTCAAGTTCATGATGGGAAATACGATGTATGAGTATGTACATACCGTTTATGACAGGCGGTATGATAACGGTGGTTTTAATACGCTTGTCATAGTCTATAATTACAAGAGGCTGAAGTATGAGGCATTGGTCGTATCGGACGAGAAGGTAGGTGATAAGGAGATTCAGATATTATAAGTTTCACAAACAGGGCTTTTCCCTTACAAAATGGATTACAAGATGAAAAAGTTATCGGCTTATACGGTTGCATCCAACTGCACTGACTTGACGGATATACGTGATGGTCTTGCTGAAATACATGAAGCGATGAAGGATTGCATAGAATCCGGGAAACATATTCCTTTATTTTATGTGTCCCGGTTGGCCAAACTGGAGGCTAAAAAGAAGAAACTGGAGAAACGGACGCAGATATACATGACCGTTACCATTCGTTTCTTTATAGATGATGCAACCCTTACGATGGCAGTCAGGCATTGCCTTTTCTTCAAGCTGGAACCGACCAGGCAGAATGTGATGAAAGCCATCCGTGGCGCAGTTCTCAATAATGGACGTTCTATCCTTGACTTCCCGGAAGCATGGGGAGAAGACCTTATGGATGTGTCTTCTGCTGATGTGGAGAATGCTATGAAGAAACTACGTTCCTTATTCGGTCTATAACTGCATGGATATTTTCCGAAAGTAAAGTAACCATTGACCTTTTTGCTAGTGCTTCTTTTCATCCAAAAGAGCCAAAAACTTTGACTATAATCTTTTTCCATTTTCTAACTTCTGCATTCAGAAGAAATTCCATCTCATTAAGAAGAGGGATCAGAGTAAACAGAATATTCTGTAAAGACTTTGTTTCCCTTGCGCTAGGGTGTTCGGACGTACAGACTTTGATCTGAAAAACAATGCACTTGATTACTTTCCATTGAGAAAGATTATAGGAGAGGTGAAGGAAGTAAAAATAACCATGCAGATCAATAACGAAGAAACGGAAGCGATGTTCCAGTACCAGTAGTTGTTTGGCAATTTGTTCCCAAACAATTCCTAATACTGGAACTGATTGCTCATGCCATCGAATGACGAGAAAGAGAGATTGCTCGGCTGTGTTCTGAGAACTCTGCTTTGCTAGAATATAAGGAAAAAGGCACACCGAGAACTATGCCGTGTGCGCGATGAACAGAAAATAATAGGAAAAATAAAAGTAAATACGGAGTTATAAATGGAGTATCACCAACATTTGTAGTAAATGTTGGTGATACTCCTAATAGTACTTGAAATTACGAAAAATCCCGAAATGGAAAAGCAGAAGAATGGTCATTATTTCACTATCCGACAACGAGGCTTTACGATTACGATTTTCTTTCCATCAGCGACTAGAAGAAGGTTTTTCTTCAATTCAAACTCATCAATAATACAGAAAATTTCCATACTTTTATCGTAGGTAATCATGTTATTTATTTTGTAACTTGTTGTTTGTTAGACTTTAAGTTACAGAATAACATCCATACAAGAACAGGATTACGACAGCAACAAACGGAAACACAGAAATTCCTATAGTATTTTTATACAAGCATCTGATTTTTTACAAACTCAAAATTAAGCAAAACATAAAACTGCACAAGACAATCGGACATGAAAAAGATTATTAAAGTCACATGAAATCCGTATTTTAATCACTGCAAATATGTACCAACTTATAACCGTTTTCTTCATCCAACGCCAGTGCATAAATGACATTATGCGTCTCGTCTACACAAAAACGTGCCAAACGTTGACCGGTCCGTATTTCCTTAACAGCGTTCCCCTGCCAGTCAAACACAATGACCGATTCGGGCTCCATCGCATCTCCTTCCTCATGTAGTAGCGCATAAACAAACTCGTCTCCCGCATAAGCATCTTCAAATCCTAACTGAGTTTTTTCGTTACCTACGACAAATGCTGGGACAGCTCCTTCTGCCAATCCGTAGACTGGTTCATAAATACATAAAGTCGTATCCATGGCCAATTTCCAGTCGGACCCTACACTAAACAATTCCAATATTCCGCCAATATAAGTGGCATTGAACATCCTTGTATAATCAGGTTTAAAGAATGTACGCGTGTCACTGCTAAATATAGACCAGATTTCCTCCGCATTACCGGTTACATGTTCAGACGGGAAATCCTTATACACGGATGTTATTTGTTTTGTGGCTAAATCGATACAGCCATAACGCAACTTAGGCTGGTTAGCCTTGAGTAAAAACAGATTTCCTCCCAGCGGAAGCAAATCGTATATGATAAAAGGAATTTCAGACGGAGGAAGAATGCTATAATCCATCTTATACTCGGTAAAAGACCGGTCTCTTTCCAGATTGGTGTCCAGATTATATGCTACCAATTTGCGCGAAACGCCATCATAAACGTAAAGTGTGTCTTTCCCTAGCGACAAATGAAATTGATTGGCTGACAAAAGTTCGCCAGGCCCTTTCCCTTTACGGGCAAACTTCCCTTTCGGATTCCCGGACAATGTGTACACATGAAAATAACAATCATCCATATAGTCTAGTATCACGAGTAAAGAATCAGTACATTCCATCTGCAAAGGGAAACGCCATATGGAAGAGTCGTTCAAAGTATGAGCTTCCACGGTACAAATGCTATCCAATTTGACACCATTGGAATAATAGACCGACGCATTCTTTTTAGCACATCCCGCAGCACTCAGAAACACCAATAAAAGCAAGTAAAAAAACAGCTTCTTCATTTTCATAAATACACTATAATGCGAGCATGACATCACTCTATTGTTCACAAAGAACAAGAATGGCTTCCCGTTAAAGTTCCTTTAGAGGGTCCTATTTCAGTCCCACACAACCCGCATTTGGCATGACATTTATTAGCACTCCCTTTACATGACCAGGTTGTATTTGTACCGCTCTCTCCATTTGCCAATGCTTCCACATTAGCTATTGCCAGATCTGACATTTCAACTTTCTGCTGTGAAGCATACACTCCATAACCTGCCACCAAAGCAAAGGCAGCCGCAAATCCGTGTTTTAAAAAGTTCTTTTTCATAAGTTTCATTTTTTTATTGTTTTACATTTAAACTTTTCTCTTTCAACTTTTAACCGCGAAGCAACAAACCTTACCATCAAAAAGCACGTAAATAACGTGAATTCGATGAATTGTAGGTACTTGTAAATTTGGTGATTAGCGAAATTGTCGTATCTTTATAGTGCTGATTACAAAGAATTACGAGAGATAATCGCCATTATCACCAAAAGCAAAGTTATAGAATTATTTTGTATTGCAGATGATTTCTGCAAGTTTTTTGATGCAATGATGACAAAATATACGCTTAAATCCACCACAAAGCACAAATATCATCAAGCATCCACGATGTCCAAGGCAGAAATCATGATTATCTTGATACTTTTTCATGATTCAGAAAACCGTTGTCTGAAGCATTTCTATATGGAAAAGGTCTGCAAACATATTCGCCATTTCTTCCCAAAAGTCGTTTCTTATAACCGTTTTGTTGAATTGGAAAAAGATGTGGCCATACCGTTAGCTCTGTTCATCAAAGGGATACATCGGTAAGAACCTATTTGAAAGACTATTCGTTGGCGGAATACAACTTATAACCAAGCTGAAAAGTAATATGAAAGGAGCGTTGATGTCCGTCTCTGACAGATTACTGGCAGATCTATTGATGAACAGGCTAAAAGCAAAAGGAAAGCGATATCGGAGTGTTATATCCCAAAAACGTCCTGCCAGTAGTTACATAATGAGACGACATACTTGGCTGATCGGTACGGTTCTCCCACCATGCGGGCAAATCCCGGTAACAAAATGACAAAGCAGATATCCCTAACACATTAAAACCCGTGAATGGGATGAATGATTTTCTTTTTGCCAGCCGATTTTATAAAATTGCCGCCGATAGTTCTAAAGTTACAGGAAAAACCGGATATTCCATCTTTCTCCCTGCAGCAGGTTACAGCCGTGATTGGAGACCAAGTAATGAAGGTTATAACTTGACCAACAACAAAATCGATAAAAAAGTTACAATGCAGATTTCCCCATGTTTAGTGTCATTCACTTTACTTCGGTCTTTGATCAATTTAAAGGTTATCCCTACACAAATATATTCCATCATGAAGGCTGCAATATCCGCCCCGTACAACCATAAGAATCCATCATAGATAGGATTAGGAAATATATTAACCCGAACAGGGAATGTAAATATAACTGTGTCAATCTCTTTCGGGCTGTTTTGCGATAGCGTACACGCAGTTCCCTAACTCCCACCACCCCCTTAAGGTATGCCTGCTTCTTGTTAGCCTTCACTACCGTTCGTTGGCTGCTGAATCAGGCATCCGGTTTGTTCACGCATCATCTTGTAGGATAATGTGTTCTCTCACCTTGTTGCCTACCCATACGTCCCAGCCTTTTAGGGCTATAGATAGGGATATAGGAATTCGGATCTTTCGTTTCCAAAGCGGCAGTTTGTTTCATTGCTTGCTTTTCTCCGAGTGGAGCCTTGTTGTTTTTCCGGTCGTATAATCTTTTTTTCCGGACAAGGTGTGGTGAGCGTATTTGTATGGTTTTGTTTTTCCCACAGAAGTAAACGGAACGTATAATTGTTCCTGACAACCTGTTCTATTGCTTTGCGACCAAGTTTGTGCTTCTTGCCATGTTCTTTGGAATCGTGTTTTGGGTGAACTGCGAACTTTTCCATATAAAGCGGTTGCAAAGTCTTTCATGGATATTCCTTGCTTTTATGGTTATCAGTAACGCAGCCATTATCGGTTTTATCGTTTGGCATAATCATAGACGGTAACAGAGGGGAAATAAAAATACCAGTTTTACACTAATTAGGTGGTATCCATACCAGTATTGAAACAACGTTTATACCTTTGTGCACAGTAATCACTAATGGATATTATGGCAAAAATTAAAGTTCAGAACACAGAGTGAAATATCATTCAAACACATTAATATAGTGTCGGTCTCACTATATATTACTGCACTCTGAATAATACCTCTGTAGATTTTATTTTTAAATAGGAACGGGATAAATATTCAATCGTTAATTTATGAGTATCTTACAGTCGGATATTACCTCGGAACAACCTGTTTTTGTAATTTATTATGATTTCTTTTTAAAATTCTTGTATATATGTTTTTTTCTTTTGTTTAAAAATGTGTATATTTGCAAAGTTAATTTAATTATCATTTATGAAATAAATAGCAAGAATATATTATTTAGTAAGAAAATCATAAACTATAATTATCAATCATTATGAAAGTAAATATCAAAACCGTATTATGTGCTACAGTATTTATCTTATTTATTGGATACAATGTATACAGTTCACAAAAGAAAGGAGTAATATCTGAAATGGCTTTAGCAAATATTGAAGCTTTAGCTAGCGGTGAAGAATTAGGTTGTGGAGGCAATCCAACCTTTATAAAAGATAATACATTGAAAAGCACCCTATGTCCACCTCTATGGTTAGGAGGAACTCACCTGAAATGCAAATCCGAAACTAATGTTTGTTGCGATCCTTCTAAACAAACTGATTGTGAAGGAGGTATATTCTAACCGATTATAGACTTGTAAAAATATTGCTTTAATGTCAATACTTTTACATATTTTTTTAATGTTGTATGTATAAATCGCTTTTTCACTTTACTACCTTAAGCACAATGTGTTTGAGTATTTTCTTTGGTAGTTGTAACACTCCCAAAGAAACTAACGATGCTCCAGTTATAATATCTGTCAATTCCCAAACAAGTGACCGGAAAATCAAAATGTCCGAGTTATACTCAGCATTGGAATACATCAAACTAGAAACTACTCCCGAAAGCCTGATAGCCCAAGTTTCTAAAATTATTCCCTTAGATACGCAATTACTTATCGTAGATAAAGAAAGTTCTAAAATTCTGTTGTTCGACGTAAATGGGAAATTTATGGGAACCATTGGAAGTAAAGGTGTCGGAGCTGGTGAATTTATAGAGATAGAAGATGTAGCAGTAGATAAAAAAGGAGAAAAGATATTTGTTTTAGATCATTCTGGGAAACGAATCTTAATCTACGATTTAAAAGGGAATTTTGCCAATGACATAAAAACAGATTTCATAGCACACGAAATAGAATACTTGGAAAATGGAAATTTAGCCTGTTACTGCGATTATTCAGCAAATGAGACCTATGAAAAGAATGAGACGCGCCCTAACCTTATATTGTTGGATTTAAACAGTATAGAAGCACATCCTTTTTTATATGTTCCGCAATCAATTTCCGTACAAGAGGTAAATTCACCTTTTTCGGCTTTGTTTTCACACACTTCTCGGCATGCCTTCCTTTTTGACATATTGACCAATTCTATCTACGAAATTGGAAAAGAAAGAATTAATAGAACATTTGTACTAAATTTTGGTAACGAGGAAACGGCAAACCAAAAATCTTATGTCCGCAAGTTGGAAGAAGAGCAATTAATCGCAGAAAGAATTATGCCGGGAGCCTCTGATTCGCCCCAATATCCTATTATTACATCATTGATAAGTTGTAATGCCTTCCTTTTTCTGAACGCCATAGATTACAGTACGATGGATGTATATCAGATAGCTTATTCTGTAGACAATGCCAAATGTATTTACGGAAAAGCCCGAAAACAATTTCCTATAGAAAACGATATAGATGGTGTTGTTCCCTTTGCGCCCTACGCGGCTTCTCAAAGCAAAATATATGGCGTCATAGAATCATATCAGCTGGCTGCATCAGAACTGACGAACAGTAAAGTTGCAACTATTTTAGCTGATATTGAAGAAGATGACAATCCTATTATTGTAATAGCTGACACTAAAAAAATAGATTGACATTTGACTCATGAGGAAAAAGTATTCCATAATTTTCATTTGTTTGGTAATGATAACGTTGAATGCAATTTGTCTGAATTGGGCTATTCAACAGGAAAGAATGAAAGAATTAGCAGTTACAACAGCAAGTGATAGAAAACAGATTCTATCACTTTTGTTAGGTAATATGCAAATGCATTATACTTATTCAGAATGTCAATTACCTGATATTATATTAATTGATAAATTAAAAAACGAAATAACTCTCTCTTCAATAATAGCAGATAAGAGGAAACTTGTTTTAAAGTTTTCTCCCCAAAATTGTTATCCATGTATCGAATTTAGTATGTCTTGCTTAGAGAAATTTGCCTTAAGCATACCTAATATTAAAGAACGATTGTTGATTATTATTAGTGATGCCAATTATAGGGAATATCAAGCTATATCTAATAGTTTACAATCCGATATTCCTATTTATTTATCTAAAGATACCACTCTTAGTACAATATTAAAAGAAGAAAATACACCTTTTATTTTTGTTATGGATGAAAGATTATATATGGATGATTTATTTATACCCATAAAAGAGCTTCCTAATTATTCAGATTTGTATTTTCATATAATGAAAACAAAATATTTCAGAAATCTATAAAAAGGAGGAGAAATATTTTTCTCTTCGTTTAGTTTTAAAATTATGCTTATCTCTAAAATTCTAAATGCGATGATAAAACAAAGACTGTTTCCGGCTGTCATGGGATATGCTTGTATACATATTATGTATTCTTATGACAGCTTGCAATCCTCCTGGTCCATTGGAGCAAACTTTGAGACAAGCAGAAGATAACAGGATAGAATTGGAAGAAGTTTTAAAACATTATCAAAAGGACAAATTAAAATAAATATTTTATGAAAAAGACAAATATTGGGGCTTTTATCCTATTATTTTTTATTGGTATAGGTCTGAAAAGCTGCAATCAGACTGACACAGACAGTAAATACATTACCGTAGATGTAAAAAAATAATTATTTTCTAAAAAAAGAAATAGCCCTTCAGGATTTTATGGATGTTGAGTATATTCCGTTGGAAACTACAGATGAATTCATTACGCAAGGGGTGGTAATGGCAATTAGTGATAAATACATATTGACAAAAAATTATGTCAATGATGGATATATATATATCTTTGACAGGAAAACCGGTAAAGGAATAAGAAAGATAAACAGAAAAGGACAGGGTGGGGAAGAATATGCTTTCATCGTAAGTGCTGTTCTGGATGAAGATAATGAGGAGATTTTTGTCAACTCTTCAAAGAAAATACTGGTATATGATTTGTATGGTAATTTCAAGCGCAGTTTCAATACTGTTGGTGGCGCAGATTATATGGATATTTTCAATTATGATAAGAATAATCTTATCTGTTATGATATGACTGTATATTATAGGGACGGAGAAGAAAAGGACAAGGAGTTCTATCATTCCATTATATCGAAGAAGGACGGTAGTGTTACCCGTGGTATTTCAATTCCATTCAAAACAGTTAAGGCTCCATTTGTACGTCAGGGGGATGTTATAACAGCAACAACAGTACGTGCTCTTATACCTTGTCAAAATAACTGGCTTCTTGTTGAAACATCTTCCGATACTGTTTATAGCTATAGACCGGACAATAATCAGTTGAATCCTTTCATAGTTAAACAGTCATCCGGTGAACCGGAGGTACTTATCACAATGGGACCTATAACAGACCGATATTATTTTTTTAAGATAATAGAAAAGAAGTTTGACTTTTCAAAAGGAAGAGGATTCCCAGCTACAGACCTGATGTATGATAAAGAAGAGGATGCATTTTACAAGCCTGTAATTGTTAATGCTGATTATATAAATAAACAGGAAGTAAATATGACAGAAAATGTCGGTAATGGAGATGTTGCTACCTATCAGAATCTGATGGCAGACCGACTTATTGAGGCTTACGCTGATAATAAGCTGAAAAATCCCCTAAAAGAGATTGCAGCAAAATTGAATGAAGAATCAAATCCTGTTGTCATGCTTGTAAAGTATAGGGAATAGAAGCCTTGGTGTATAGAATAAAATACCATTGCTATTATTCTATGAAACCCGCATAGAATACTTATAACTTTGAAGAAGGCTGTGGTTTTTATCTGATAGAGTCTTTATGTCCAAATAAACAACATAGAATTAAAACTGGATATAATGTTTTTTGAAGTCTTTGATGCTTCTTTTCCGCTTGTTTCATTTCATGGTTCTATAAGTTTCTGTTGTTTATGGAGATGGAACAGAAGGTAGAGCATATAGGCCTGAGAACTTATTCGAATAGGATTTTAATGCAAATCATATTCTAGAAAGTATGAATGTCTTGGTAGCATGTGAAGAAAGTCAGGCCGTTTGTCTGGCTTTCAGAAGATTGGGTCATAGGGCTTTCAGTTGTGACCTTCAGGAATGCAGTGGTGGATATCCGGAGTACCATTTTAAGGGGGATATGTTTGATGTAATAGCCAATAGGAAGGTATGGCGTAAGCATCCGGTAAAGTACACATTGTAGTACTAAAAACTCTTCTATTACTTTGCGGTCAAAAAGTCGTTATGAAACGAACAATGAGTAAAGAAGAGTTTTTAGCGCTATATAAGCGCCAACAGTCCAGCGGACTAACAATAAAGGATTTCTGTGATAATGAATCGTATCCTGCTTCCTGTTTTCATTATTGGAAGAAGAAATATGGATTGAGTCACCCATATACCAAACACACCGAACCTACAGGTGATTCGTTTATCCCTCTTAATATTAATCATACTCCTGCCATTCCCACTTCATCATGTGGTGACAGGCGTGTAACCATAGAACTTCCATCCGGCATAAAGATCCACCTCAACATCCTAAGTAATCCGGAGATTATTTATGGCCTGATCAGTAAATTATGTAGCCATGTTCTGCCTGAATGATACGATGCGCTACTTCCTGTGTCCCGGAAATACAGATATGCGTAAGGGAATAAACTCCTTTTGTGTGGAGTTGTTCATGATAAAATAGGATAATGACGTTCGGTTTTGCGATGTGTTTATCTTTGTTAACTGAAACAAAACAACCATGAAACGAATAGTCCACACATTTAGATGTGTAGGAGTTCTTTTTTGGAATATGCTCCAAAAAGAACTCCCCCAAATATTACCGCTACACACCGTTGCGTTTGGATTGTTTATTTGCTGGCAGACTTTAGTTTTCCGATACATTTTTCCATATCGGGGGACAATAGGAAAGAAGCCGTCTTTTTCTGCTGCACTCCTGAGTATGGCTGGACGATGGCATACCTGCATTTTAATATCTTGCCGATAACTTCCGTACTGTCACGGTGCAGGTACATGGCTTTTGTGGCCTCCGTTGCTTTCAGACTTTTTTGGGCTTCCATATAGGCGGAAAAGGATGGTTTGAATAAGGTACGGGAACTTTCCGCTTTTTGTATGACAGCAGATAATTGTGCACTTTTGTTGTTCAGGTAGCGCAGGCTGTCCGATACGGTGACATCTTCTGTTTCCAACACTTCCAGTAGTTCGAACTTTAAATCTGTCCAGGTACCGTGAGAATCTGTCTGGACCCATTCCGCAATGGCTTTCTCGTAGCCGGGTTTGCTGCATGAGGAAAAAGTAACGAGCAGCATACAAAAAAATAAATGCTTGATATTCATATTGATCTAATTTTATAGGTTGTCTATTATGTGATGAAGCAAATCTATGAGGTTACTGGCTGTCCTCCGTGGAGGCACATATGCCGCATGAGATTTTCAGATCATCGTTCCAATCCTTGTTTTCCGAAAGTTCGACGTTCTTCAGTTCCCGTACCTTGTTGCGGAGTTCATCGTTACTCAGGCTCTCGACATCAGTCGTATCGCCATGAAAGTAACGATGCAGCCATAGGGCGTATTTGTGCCCTTGTTTGTCGTTGTCAAAGATGCTGCGAAGCTCCTTTATCTGGTTCTTGTCAAGAATCAGGCGTAATAGCCTCATTTGTCCTTCCGTAAATGTACCTTCTGTAGATACATATACAAGATTGAGGTCACTCTTGTAATGGCGTAATTGATAGTGGGAGATACAGTCTATAAATGATTCCCCAATGTAGAGAATGTCTATCGGGCGGCTTTTGTCATGGTTGCTGGTTGCCAGACAGTCGAACTTGCCACCGATAATCCCTTTGAATGTTTCATTTCGCTGAGAAATGGCTTGCACACCGTTTTCATTGTACATCTTGATACATACGTTCCGGTAAACACTCCCTTTGTTCTTTACCTCACGGATAAAGAAAGTGTCTTTGAAGAACCGGCTTTCAATGCTTTCTTTCAGGATACCTCTTTTCTGGAGATAATTGCCCTTGTAGGGTTGTAGCTGACATAAATAGAATTGCAGCTCGTCTGGCCTAAGGCTTGTACTGCCTACATCATACCGGCTTTTTTCGGGTGTCGTGATACGGTTGGTATTGATATAGTTTTGGAGGATCTCCCCCACCTGACGTAAGGTCGGCATTTTTCCGGTTGTTTCAAACAAGTGCTCTTGCATCAGATCCATGATGCTGCGGCCACGCACGCTGTCACTATGTACGTCCCAATAGGTATATTGGTTCTGCGAGTTCCGCTTGATGACGATGGTATGCGTTCCGTTGCTCATTTTGGGACAGGAGTTGGAAGAGCCTTCCACGATTTTCCATCCCAGTTCCAGCAGGAAATCGGGTAGCGAAATGGTTGTTTTTATCTGATTGAAATCGACTTTCATACGATTGACTGGATTAGTTGAATCTCATTTTATCTGAGTTTAGATTATAAATGAGAAAGATTATCTTTCATAAAGATAATAAATATCATCTAAATACGAAAGAGAAAGTATAGGTTTTTGATTTTATTTCACGGTACTGTAAACTAAATCAACAGTAGTGTCTATACCGGGAACGGTATCCAACTGTTTGCTCTGGTTGAACACGCTTTCACCGTCTTTCTTTATTTGCAGGGTGATGGTTGCGTTCTCTTTTGAATAGAGAATGCCTTGCACGGTAATTTGGCTGACCGGCTTTTCCGTACTGTATTCCACTTTATCGATGAAGGTCTCATCTACGGAAAATGCGGAGGTGCCGGTGCGTTTGTTCCTGAATTTCACGCCGTCAAGATTATATATATGTACACTGCCTTTGGGTGAGGTGCCGGTTACGGCTACGGTGATGTGATACATACCGGCTTTGTCTGTTTCCGGTTGGATTTCCTCTCTGTTGCATGAAGCTGCCAATAAGCAGGCTGCCACTAATAATGAATGGATTTTTTTCATGGTAGGATTCTTTTGTTGAATGTTATCGGATGATTTTTTGTTCTGTCTTGTGTGTCCCGATTGTCGGAACTGCTGACTTTTCTTTTAATTTGTCCTCTATCTTTTTAAGGATGGCGTTGACATCTTCAATGATTTTGATGTAGTTCTGCTGGATAATCTCTTCTAGGATTTCCAGTTCCATCTCTTCTTTGCCGTTGCCCAGTTTGACCGGCAAGGAGAAACGGGGTATCTCCTTCTCTTCAAAACGGCACATATCCATCTGCACGTTGAAGAATGGCGGCTTGCCTCCGGCAATCTTGCCGATGAAGTGCCCGGCTGCTTGCCCGGCAATGTCCCTTGCCTTTAAGACCTTTTCTTTTTGCAGGCTCTCCGTGACACTATTATTGCCACCGGCTTGGTGTGAGTAAGATTCTTGCGCTTCTTTCTTCTCCCCTAGTAGGTTCTCGATGTCTTTGGCGGTCTTCTCATTTCCGGTCATGCCGTAGGCTTGTGTTCCGCAAGAGGCTTTCAAGATGTTGGCACTTTTCTCTCCATAGTCCCTGACCGCTTGGTTGAAGTCCTGAACGGCGAGAATGGTAGCGACATTGTGCTTCCGGGCGGTTCCGATGAAAGTGTCAATGCCTTGCAACAGGATGGTCGGAAATTCATCTACCATGAATATACTGGTCGCTTTGCCGGGATTGTTCATCTGTGACATCAAGACGCTGCCGATGCAGGAAATAGCAGGGGAAACGGCTTCCTTGATGGTGGGCGCATTGCCTACGCATAACAGCGTTGGGTGTTCCTTGTTGGTTATATCCAAAGAGAACTCTTCTTCGGGAAGTGGCGACAACACCCAGAAGATGTATTTGTTGTTCAACATGACCAAAGGAGTCTGTGCGGATGATACGGCTCCGGCTGTCTGCTGTTGTGCGCCCAACTTCCAGGCGGTCAGCATCGAGGACATGTTCAATGCGATTTCAGGATCTTCCGACAGCCAGTGGAATACCAGGTTGCTGTCCGAAAGGGCAAGGGCTATCACATGGGGCAACGTACAGATACCAAGCTTCCTATCCTTGAAACATTTATAGGCGATTGAATAGACATAGTTGATGGCGTTGTTGGCCCAAAAATCAGTTTTTTCTTTCCAACTTGCTTCCAGGTTCTTCATCAGTGTCATGATGATATTACGGATGAATAGCGATTCGTTACCCTTTGACATGTATTGTGGGGAAAGTACGTTTACCCTGACTGTGCGCGACATATCCACAAAGTTGATATAGGCGAAACGGGGCGTTTCCATTCCTTTGTTCCGGAAATGTTCGATGCTTCCGTATGCGATGCGTGAAAGGATGGGCGACTTTTCCTTGGTCGGATCGCCTTCCCAATCATACACGAAACCTGCATAATTTCGTTCGGCGCATTGATAGATGATTCCTTTGATCCAACTCTCTGACTTTCCACTGCCCGGACCGCCGTCGATATAGACATTCTGCTGCGGTTTATGGATAACTAGTGGTCCGGAGGCGGTTTCAAAGCGGAAGTAGAAAGCCGATTCTTCCCGGCTTAACCCGAAAATGCTATCATCGGATTGGGCATGACGCCGGATGAAATAAGGTAGAGTCTTGATGACAATCAGCGTGTACGCTACGAATAGAATGGGAAATACAAATAGGTTATACCACGCTGATAATTGGCTGAATCCGATAACCAGCATGGATGCCGTAACCAGTGTTATACTGGTGTAAACCCATTTCTTGTTTTCGTCTTTCACTTTGCCAACCGGAAAGAGAAAAGCGAGGCCTCCGATCAGGATAACGTAGAGAAACCGGAATAGGATATCTTTCTCCATCAGCCTTTCCCACATGGCCGGATTACGTAGTGGGGTGTATAATCCCGTAACGATAGCCCACTGGAATAGTACGGCTGTCCCGATGAGCGTAGATAGCAGGATCAGGATGAATGACAGGTCTTTCTTCTCTCTTTCCATACCCGTTGCTGTTATTGGGGTTGTCCGGATGCCGTTACGTTACCGCTCTCTTTTTTCTCTGCCTTTCCCAGTAACTCAATGCGTGAGACGGTCAGGCTGACGGATGGGATATGGCTGCCGTCATCTTTTTGAAACACGTCGGCATATACGTCTCCGCATACATATACTTGCGTTCCTTTTTTCAGATACTCAAAGACTTTACTTTCGTAATTCACGAAACAGCATACCCATAGGGTCTGTTCCTCGTTGTTCACGTTCTTGTACTTGGTGGATACATGGAAGTTGAATCCTTTTCCATTTTTGTTCTGCCGGGCATCCGCACCGACATAACCGATAATTTGTCCTGTAAACATAATGATAGTTTTTAAAAGTTTATAATCCGAGCTGTAGCTCATTCATATTTTTCATGGCTGACTCCGCTTCCATGGAAGGCAGCGAAATGCCGAAAGTGCTGTGTAGCGTTTCAAGGTTGTCGGCTGTAGGATGGTTTGCCGCAACACTTTCCAATAACCGGGATGAAGGAGTAAAATCTTCGTTTTTCATCTGCTCCAATACCGGACGGTTGTTTTGCAGAACGGCCTGTATGAACCGTTCCTCCGGTGTGAGGTACTGTTCCATCCGTGCGGTATGTTCCTGAATCATATTGCTGGCTTTTCCTACATCGGCAAGGATGTTGTAGATGAATTTGGGATCTTCTTTCAAGGCTCCCAGCCAGTTTTTTAGATACATAGCATTTTCTTCCCGGATATGGGTGGATATTCCCAGACTTTGCCCGACAGTAGCGGAGGTGAGTTCGGCAACCAGTTCCTCTTTGGCATATTGCTTGTCTCCGAAAATCACGCCTTTTTCCCGGTTCAGATGCTCAGGTTCTCCAGTCGAGTGCGCCATCTCATGCAGTAGTGTGGAGTAGAAATTCTCTCCGTCCTTAAACTGTCCCTTCAGGGGTACAACGATATGGTTTTCTTCTCCCCTGGCATGGTAAGCACTATTTCCTTCCTTGGAATAAATGGGGCAGATCCATTGCTGTTCCCGTACCATCGCATCGATCAGAGGTACGGTGAGCATTCCTTGTTCATCCTTGATGGCTGGTATTTTGAATTGCTCCTTCAATGCTTCCCATTTCTCCGGTTTCGTTTCCTGAAGATTGGTCTGCTGTACGTTGAATACATTGTATGTCTTCAAAAATGGCGTGACCTTGTATTCCTGCTGCTCGTTTTTGTCCAAGTTCTTATATACATCGAAAGGTATTTTCTTTCCATTCTTGTCTCTTACTGAAAAATTCCAGTAAATGACTGGGAATGACTTTTCTCCTTTCAGTATGTTAAGGCCGCTGTCCTTGGCTTGCATGAATGTCATATAGACCGGCAGACTGTATTGCTCTTTTTCCGAAAGTAGAAACAGCATGAAGGAATTTACTCCATTGTAGGTTCTTCCCTCGATATTTTGCGGAAGTCCCCCACCCTTTATCCCGAACCAAGGCTTCTGCCAGTTGTCTTCTACCTGCTTTATCTTCTCGATCATCAGTTCGGCGAAACGCTGTAATGCTTTGTCACTTGCTGTATCCATGATTTATTGATATAGATTTCTGTTCTCGTAATCAAGTAGCCATTGTCTGGCTGTTTGGTTGTTTATCTCTTGATGCTTGGCAGTCATCTCTTCTTGATAGGCTTGTGCAAGCTCTTCTTGTGCTAGTAGAAACTCCAGGTCACTGATTTCTCCTGCAATGTTTTTCTGTACTAATTCATCGTAATTCATCTTTCTTGTTTTTTAAGTCGTTATAAATCATTGAAAGCCCGGTTGATGGTGCTGGCTATCGGACGGGCCATCTCCTTGCTGTTGTCTGGTTTGGGGGTGCTGGCCAGTTTGACATCTCCCAGTGTCTTTGTGCTGCCTTCCATCCCGAAAATCTTTTGTACAGCTATCAGCGTATTGGCTTGCACACCCGTTTCACGCATTCGGGTAAGGTCTTGTTGGGTGAGCCGGTATCCTTCTTTCTGTATCTCTTGTATGATATGAAAGTTGTTGGTCTGTGCGGCATCCAACAGACGTGCCGCCTGTCTTTCATGTTCGCCCTGTTTTTCTGGCTTGGTGCCGAACAGCTGGATGACTTCATGGGTTTGCCTCTCATCTAGATCGTGTTCCTTAACGATTCCTTTGATAAACTCTTCACTGGGTTTATATCCTTCCTCTTTGAGTTTCCCGATCTTTTCAAAGTCATGTTTGCCCACCGCTTCTCTAAATTCAGCTTCCATATTGCGTTCCACTTCGTGCTTCTGGTTCTCTGCCGTTCCCAGACTGATCGCATGGGCTTCCAGTTTAGGTGTCATCGCCTTGATTAGTTCTTGTGCCTTGCCGGGAGTGATGCTCTGTATGTTCTGTATCATGACTCCTTTCTTGTCATCCGTCAGTTGGATGTCGGCGATGAAGTAGCCTTCTGGACTGTGCAGCAACTTGTTCTCCAGAGCATGGCCGTTGGCGAGCAGGTGTTTGTCGGCTTTGGTTAATTTGTAGCCCCCGTATTCGCTGGTCTGCCCAATGACGTCGGGGATCTTGATTTCATGGTTGGTACGCACGATGACAGAGTTCAAATCCCTATCCACTTGCAGCAGGATGTCCTTTCTGTTTACGTGCAGAGGTACGATGTCACCGGCGAGCAGTTGCTCCTTTTCTTTTTTGCCTAACTTTTTTCCCAGTATTTTGTCCGGAATGACCAATGTTTCTTTGCGGTAGAAAACAGAGATACCGTCGTCATTGAAACGGAGTTTTCCGGGTTTGCCGTGTATCTCCATCAGGTCGGACATGACGCCTTTCTCCAGTTTGGTACCTTTGCCGTCGAGGATGTTTCCTTGCCTATAGGCGTATTCGTAGAGCGATTGTCCGGTATAGCATACTTTCAGTCGATGGTCGATGACGGTAAAGCCGTCCTTGTCATGTCCCTTCAGGTTTTCCCACCGCTTGATGCTGATGCCATCCTTCTCCAGCTCAGCGACATATTTAGGATCATTGGCGCGTTCCTTGTTAAAAAGGCCGGATACACGTTCTTTTGATTGGTCACGAAGGTTTTCATCGTACTTTGCTCCGGCTTTTTCCCTGATTTCGATTACGCTTATGCTCAGCTCTTCCCCGTCTTTGCGGAATCGGAAATATCCGTCTCGGTATTCGGTCTGGTAGCCCAGTGATTCGGCGATGCCGCCGAACTGTCCTACGTTGTCGAACATATAGGTGTCTAATGCTTCTCTCAGTTTCATGGCTGTGGTTGGTATAGGGGGTCTGCGGAAAGAATGTATTCGTTCAGTACGGCCAGCTTGATGTGCCTTCCTCCGTTTCGTTCATAGACTTCAATCTCGAAAATCTTGTCATCGGGGATTGTGAATTTGTTGAAACCAAGAACCAGCCGGTTTTGGCTCTTGCCTTTGATTTTCGTGTGGAAGTCTTTTTGATAAATGGGTTCAATGGTTGTTTCCTGTTGGATGGCGTTCTTGCTTTTTTTCTGATCGCGTTGAAAACACTTGATAAACTCGATGTCGTAGTCAATGTAGGATTTGTTCTTCAGGTCGAAGATAAAGAACATGAAGTCTTCATGCACATACAGATTAGCCATTGATAACTCGAATTTGTTCTTGATGATCCCTAGGCTATAGATGTTCCGTTTTTTGGTGCGTAGTTCCTGGATACATTTTTCCATCTCTTCGCTGTTCACATCCACGTGTGCGGTGTATTCCCGTTGATTGTCGAAGTTGTAGGTGAATACGGAGGTGTTGCCCCGTTTGATGGTGATGTGGTAAGTGTTCATGGCCTTATCCACTACAAACAGGTTGGAGTATGCCACGGCATCTTTGGCGGTTGATACTTTCAACTGGTTGTTGTAGGTGGCCAGAGTGAAGGACACCTCGTTGCCGGGCGTTCCGTAAACGATGTCTTCCGGAAAGAAGAATTCGGCCAAATGGAGGTCGCTTAACTTTGCCTGATAGTCATGATGCTGCCATTTTCCGTTGTCCTCGTAGATGTTGGGTTGGGGGTCCGGGGTATCTTCAGGAAGGTAACGGATGTGGTAGGTGTAAACACTTCCGTCAATGCAGACGATGGTCAGGTTGGTTTCTTGGGTGAATGCCTCCGTTCGGGCGGAAAGCCTGACAATTTGCGGAGCTTCCTCTACCCGGCTGGCCATAATGAAATCTTGCTCTCCGATGGCGATGTCTGATACTTGTACAGGGAAGACCAAGTGTTTCACACAGTCGAAAGAGACAAAGATGTCCTTGCGGGTGACGGCTTGCTGATGGGGGCTTCCGTTTTCTTGTGCGGAGAGCGGGAGGCTGCATACAAGGCAGCAGAGCAATAGATGAATGTATTGTTTCATGTTCCGATATGTTAGAGAGGTTATTGAAAAAAAGCAATGAATATGGTGATACCCCACAACAGAAACAGGGTAATACCGAAGGATAAGGTCAACGGACGGATTTCCTTGAAGGTTTTTCCTTTTCGGCGTGATACATAGATCCGGTATCCGAAAAAGAGGGCTGACAGTGCAAGCAGGTAATTGAGTGTGTCTATCATAATTTGTCAATCAATGTTTGAAGGGGATGATTTTTCTTATTCATTTTTTCTTGTTCCATCTGTTCATAGAGCTTCTGAAGCTCGGCTTGTACGGCCTGCCTGCGAAGTTTGGATTCCTGGCTTTCCTCTTGAATATACATCTCGTAATTGGATTTGAGATGTACCTTTACTTGTGAAAGGTTCATATTCAAGATTTGTTTGGCTATTTGGGTGGTGGCGTTTACCACACTGGTCACTTCGCTGGCCATTGTACCGATGGAAGACAATGGCATATCGATGTTCTGAACAAGCCCTTGTTCCATGCGTTTGGCGGCATTGGCTTTTAAGTTGTTGGGCAAATTCAGACCTTCCATGGCATCGTTGTCGAAGACTACTACAGAGACGGGATTGAGATTATTTCCCACCTTCAGGTTGCTTACCACAATATCGAGCCGGTTAGCCCCTAAAGTGGCCACTCCGTAGAATAGGGTATTGGCAGGTATCTTCATGCCGGAAATGGTAATGTCCTGAAGCAATCGCATCCGTACCGTACTGCCTGTTACTACTGTTTGGTCGCCATGGATGCAGGCTTTGAAGAGATTGTTGTTTCCCGGAACAGAGGTGGGTAGCCTGCGTATACGTAAGCCGTTTTCACTCCGGTAAATGGGAGTGCTCTGCATCAGGCTGTCAATGGCTGGACTTCCGGTGGCTGTATTCATTTTCTTTTCCGTTTCGTCGTCTTTGTCATAATTGGAAATTCGTTCATACATCCGTTTGCGGTATTTGTCTGACGCTTCCAACTCTTTGCGGATTCGTGAGTTTTTCTTGGCTTCCCGGATAATCTCGTTGAGTGCTTGTTCATCTTCCAGACCGTTCAACTGGCTTTCCAACTGATGGGAGAAACGTCCGTTCTCCCTACTTCCGTATTCGGACATGACCTCACTGTACGGATCGTTCTGCATACGCCGGATACGTTCCAAAGTGGCACGGTCATATCGTTCTTTCCGGTTTTGCAGCTCAAAATAAAAATCCGAGCCTTTTACTTGGGATTCTTTCATAATACGCGCCTTTTCTTGTTCTTCCAGTTTGTCCTGCTTATAGGCTTCCATTTTGTCATTTACCTTGTCGGCCATTTCCGACTGAGGTTCCAGAAAAGCCTGTGAGGCTGTTTGCATTTCTTTCCTAGGCTGTTCTTTTCCGCTTTCACGAACGAAAAAGACATACAGAAAGAGAATGCCAAGGACTACCGGAATGGCCATCAGCAGTTTGTTCTTGTCTTTGATAAGCTTATTTACTTCCATGGTTGTTCTTATTTGAGGATTCTGATAGGTTTTCATTTCTCTCTCCGGATATCGTCTCTATCGGAGATGTGCCGTCACTTTCCACTGGCTCCGAATAGCGGACTATCCAATCCTCTATCTTGGCTCCGTGTGCGTTTTCCTCGCTTCGTGACAGCATGTCATAGATAGTGAATTCCGCTTCGATCTCTCGTGAGATACTGCCTCGTGCACGATATCCGGTTTGCGTAAAGGTTATCTTCCCGGAAACTGGTATGGTATGGGTGTTTATCTCTATGTCTTTGATACGTACCCCGTAGCGAATGTTTTTTTGAATAAGTGAGTTTAACATATTCACATCGTTATATTCGTTCAGCATTTCTTTCCCTTTGTTACCTATGAGGTTGAGAGCGAGTGATATGTTTTTCTCATAGCTGCTCTCATCAAAGGCATACCAGTTGGTCACAAAGGTTTTCACATGGTTCATGTATTCGTATTGCCGCATATCACTGGCCGACAGGCTGCTTGTCTTATATACTTCACCTTGCTTGTCGATAACAAGGGCTTGGCTGTACGCTTTTTCTATTTTAGTGGACAGATAGACGGTACAGCTGACAAAAGCGATGGTCAGGATAATACAATACCCGGCTGAAAGGCGGATGGTCAGCTTGACCGCATTGTCTGCTCCTTTAAATTTCATCAGGTTCATAGGCTTTATTTTTTTGAATTGTCGTTTATGATACTTTCTCCGATAGAAGCGGCACCACCGACATTGGTCAGCTTGCTTCCAGCTGCCGCACTGCCCATCAGGGCAATGGTGGCCGCCGTAGTGACGATGGATACGGCTTTCGAGATGATTTTCCCGGCATCGCTATGCCCTACGATTTTGGATGAGAGCCAGAAACAGCTGCAATAGGCTCCGAGCAGGGCGAGATCCATTCCGAGATATTGTATTTGTTGTGTAGCGGCATCTACTATATCCGCACTCTCCGTATAGATGTGTTTGAAGGTCTGCCATATGATCTGGTTCAGGATGTTGATGACGGTGAATACCATGCAGGATGAACAGAGAGTCCCGAACCAGACACTTAACTGTTTCTGAAAGACTGGCAACATGCTCACAGCAAAGACAAACGGGCCGAGTATGACCAGTATCTTGACAATGACCACACCGATACCTAATATGATGACCTGTATGATTCCAACCAGCAAGGCCGCAATGGCATGAAGTACAAGGGTGGCAAGGTTGGCAGGATTGAGCAGTTGGACGATCTTTTCCACACTGGAGCGCACACCGGTCATTTCATCTTCTTCGGCTTTTTTGTCCAGTTCGTGTTGCATGGCTCCGGTGGTGTCCTCTCCGGTGGATATTTCTGACTGGAGGCTGTGTTTGTCATATTCGGCAACCATCTCTCCTTGAACGGTGGCAGATTCAGCCATGAACTGCGCAAATTCCTGCGCACGGTCGGAGGTCAGGGAAGTAGCTTCGTTAATGACTTCCATCGTGCCTACAATGGTTCGGGCGATGGGGGTGTACATGCTCAGGCAAAAGAATAGTACCAGACAGCGGGCTATTTCCATCATATCGGGGAATTTGTCTTCATTCGGGCTTAACAATTGGCTGGCTCCATGGTAAAGATAGTTGTATGCCAGGTTGCAGATAAAGCAGATGACACCTACGCCAAAGGCGATGACGGTCATTTGCGATACGAGTTCCATGGTCAGGCCGTCTGTTATCTGGAGTCCCCAGAGAAAATTGTCTTGATTCATATCGCTTAATTGGTATGACGTGTGAAAGCGGCCAACCGTCCTTGATAGTAAGTTTTCCGGTTATGCCCTTTCATGGATTTGTAAATGACCGTGGAACGCACGGATTCGTTAAACTCTCGCATTTCTTCAGCTGCCTTCTCTACCGATTCCTTCACTTGCTCGATGAATGACATGCGGCCTTCCGAGTTCATAGAGAAATAACTGGTCACGGTGGCTACCTTGAACAGTAAATCGGTACTTAGACTCAGGTTGACGGTTACACGCTGAAAATTGAGGAATTTCAGGCAGTGGTAGTTCGAACCTACATTCAGATAGAAACTGTAGTCGCTACTCAGGCAGGCTACGTCATCAAGCAGGTCGGCCAGCTCTTTCAGCGATTTGAGTTCTTTCAGCCGGTCGATCTTTTGCAGTCCGATCCTGAGTTCCTGGGCATCGATCATCTCATTGATTTGCGTTACCCATTTTTTGACATTGGTAATCCATTCCGTTGAGTTCAGAAAGGTATGGCCCGGATCATGCACGACAAACTGGGCATGGGATTTGCCTGTTCCGGTCAGCCCCATCGAGAGGATTAATCCAAGTAGGAGAATGATTCTTTTCATGGCGATTATTTGTTTATAATGAACAATAAGGTGAATATGACACATACCAGCCAGGCAATCAGATGGCTTTTGGCATTCTCTTTTTTCATGGCCAATGCCCATATTACGAAAATGAGGGCAACGCCCAAAAGTGCGGCGGCAAGGCTTCCGGCAAGATTGTATGCGCTGCTGTTGAAGTCGGTTGACCAGCTCAATAGCTCGTTCAAACCTTGGGTTGCGTCATCCATACTTCTTTCTCCTTTCTTCCAGATAGCGGTTGATGGCTGTATAGGTCGATCCGCTTTCGTTGAACAATTGCTTCAGCCGTACTACGGTTGCCTGGCGTGAGTCGAAAGCTACGGCGGCGAAGTCTGACACCTCATTGCGGAATATGAAGGCATCGTTTGACATCTTGATGAAGAATTCCCTCCACCGTTCCGTGCGCTGTAAGGATTCAATCATATAGATCTCTTCATCCGTGATGGAAAGCACGGCTTTTACCTCTGGCAGATTCTGTCGGTGTTCCGAATGATCGAGGATGATCTTGGTCGCACAGTTGATGATGATGGAGTCCTTGATGCTGGCTGGCATGTTTTTCAAGAACAATATATTTTGTGCGGCCAATGTGATGCTTCCCTCTTTCTTGCGGAAGGTACGGTAGAGGTAGGCGATGAAGTCCCCGAATTTCTCGTCTTGCAAGAAGTCGAGTGCTTCATCGATAATCAGTTCTTTGGCAAATCCCTGTCGTTTCTTTATCTTATCTACGATCATTTGCAGGGTGATGATGGCTACCAGCGGAAAATATTCTTTCTTCGAGGCATCTTCCATGTCAAAGGCTATCAGCCGGTCATGTATGATATCCACGTTTTCGGTAGCATTCAGCAGGAATGACAGCTCTCCTTCCGTATAGGGTTCCAATAAAAGCAGAAGTTCCTCAATCTCAAACTTCTGTCTCTCAAACTCGGTCATCCGTTTGCTGAATACTTCTTTCAGGTATGTCCGATAGCTTATCAGCGTGGGGAAAATTCGTTCGTGCTTCTCCCCTACTGAAGAATTGTTCACGTAGTCGTAAAAACCGATGATGGATTTGCGGAGAATGGCACTTTCCGCAGGCAGCATGGGTTCACGTACTTTCCATATATAGCTGATGATGGCCACAATTGTTTTGATCTGGTCGTCAGCGGATTCCGCATCTGTAGTGTCGATATACAGATACTTGCCGTTTTTGTCTCGGTCGCATAGGAACGGATTGAATGCAAATTTCTTCTGTTCGGTAGAATCGAAGTATTTGCCACGGTTCAGGGCGATCATCGAACGGTAAGAGCCGCCAATATCAATAATCATCACATCCCTGCCTAATTCGTAACTTTGCAGGATATAATTGTTCAGCCAGAATGATTTTCCTGATCCTGATGGACCGATGACGATACGGTTCTTGTTGTTCAAGGCTGGATAATCCCAAAGGTTGATTTTGGCCGGAGTGCCGAAACGGTCGTGATAGATATGACCTTTCTCGTCTGAAAGGTACATCCCTTCTTTTTGCAGGTAACAGATAGCTTGCTTGGTGGTGTTTATGAATCCCCTGTAGTTGGCCCTAGCATTGCCGGGTATGTTGCAGAAGAACAGGTTGCAGAGTTCTGCGTTCTCCACATAACACGCACTCTGGTTCATAAAACTGAAGCCTTGCTGTACCAAGGCGGTTTTCCTCATGAGAGAGGTGCGGTCGTGGTCGTTAAGTACGACATTGAAGGCTGTATAAGCCGTCTGATAGTCAAACTGGGTAATCTCGTTGCAGAAGGCTTCCTGCTCACGTTGTTTCTCTGCTGCGGGCGGATAAAAGTTGGTGATGTAGTTCAGCGCGTCTTTTTCGGCACCGATGGCCGTTACGGTGGCATCGGCATCGGTTATCTCTATCACGATGTTTACGATGTGGTTGAACGGCAGTCCCAGACCTACGGGGTAAAGCATCGAGCATTTGCTTCGTATGCTGTCCGGCATCTCAATGTTTCCACCGTATGCTTTTGACTTCCCCGTATGTGGTACGGCTAGTTCCTGAAGATGTTCCCCTTCATTGGTCAACGAGAGGATGGATACATATTGCTGCCCGATTTTCATAGTTCCGTTCTGGTTGATAGCCATCGGGTTGACGCTCTTTTGGGTGGCATCGTTTTCCGGTGTCTCGTATGAGAGGTTTATATAGTCATAGATGGCGTTGTTCAATTCCGTATCGTCCATTTTACGGATCTCAAATTGTTGGATGGAGGACAGACCGTTCTCAAAGTTCATCAGAAAGGCTTCCATTTCCGTCAGCCGCTCCTGATATTCCTTATAAGGTTGCTTGAACGGATAGTGCAGCTTTCTCATCAGTGAGGTACCTGATGCGTTTTTCCGTATCTTGCCGTTCCGCTGGCCGTTCGTAAACGTCACATACAGGTTGGTATAATTGTTCAGTATCTCCTTGCCGTTCAGATGACGGTTGTTTTCCGCTATCAGGGCATTGGTCGAATATTCCGTATTATGGTATCGGTCTGTGTAATAGAAATTTTGTTGGTGGATGACCGTACCTGCCGGAAGCATTTTCAAAAGGGCTTCCAACCGCTCATGGATATATTGTGCCTCGCTTTCCGAAAGGGTGAACACTTCGGGCAGAAATAGCCGGTAGCCGACGGTAATATCACCGTTGCCGTTGATGATGGCGTTTTCCGTAATAGTTTGGATGGGCAGTACGTCCCCCAAATCTACGGATTTATCCGTCACTTCTAGCTCCGTCTGCCGGATATAGAACACTGCTATAAGCAGGCAAAGTGCACAGATAAGCAGCGATATAAGTATGATGATTCCTATCATGGTCATTGTTTTAAGATGAATTTGAAAATGTGTCGCTTGTCGGTTATCTGCCGGGGAGTGGCACTCTTGATTCGGACACCGGTCAGGTAATCCGGATTACCCGCTTTATGCTCCTTTTTCAGTGTCTTGAACAGTAGCCCCGACAGGAACAGGATTCCTGAGATGATTCCAATAACAATCAACGGATGCAGCTGCTTAAAGATGCTTACGATGACCGTAAGGGCTGTCAGTAGCATGAAGATGGCGAACTGCCCTGATGACAGGCCGAAGAATTTGATTGGCTTGTTGATTTTACGCATGGTTCTCATGGTGTTCTGCGTTAGATGATCAGAAAAGCTACCATAATGACCACTACGGCAATAATCCATCCCAACAGATATTCTTTGGCGTGGGGATTGTTCGTGGCCAGTGAATAGATGACAAAGACCAAGGCAATACCAAGTACTGCGGCCAGAATGTATTTGGCTACATCCAATATGGTGTCCGCACCCTCTTTGGCTTTGTCTGTTACTTCTGAAAGACTGTTGATTTTCAGTCCGCTTTGTGCTTCTACTACTTGCGCCGTTCCCAATAACATAAAGAATACAAGCAGAGTGGCTGCTGTCCTTCCATAACGGCTGAAGAATCGTTGAACCGCTTCATTTGCTTTTTTCATTGTTTCCATTTTGTCTTATTTTTAAATTATACATGAATTGATTTCAGTTTGTCCCATTGCACATCCTTGTATTTGATGGATATGGGGCTTTCGTTTGATTGCTCCGGCATCGGCTTGCCTGTATAGTAATAGGCTCTTCCATGCAGATACATATCTGCAATCTCGGCGGCCAGCTCTTCATCTTCCAGTTCCGGCTGGAATACTACGCAGATAACTGGGCAGTTTTTTTCCTGCTTCTCGTTGTGGATAGCCTGTTCAACCGGATGTTCTTTCTTCTTTTCGGGAGAAATAGTTATTTTCTTTTTCCGAAAGTAAAAATGAATTGTAATTCCGGTGAGTACAGCCATCAGTATCCAATCGGTTATATTCATATGAGTTGCCATATTAAGAGCCAGGTCACCAATGCAACGATATAGGTTATAATCGCTTCTTTGGTTCGCTCATGATTGCTAATCAGTTTTTTAAGTACGGCAAGACCGGCACAGAGAAATCCTACTCCTACCAACATGCCACCTATTTCACGGTATAAGGATATCAGGCCGGATACATTTGTATCAGCTAATAGTATGGTAAAAAACATGTTAATATGATTTTTCCGTTTAGTAGAGCAGTACTTTTATTCCTATATTCCAGACCGTATTCCATTCATCGATAGACAGGGGATTCCAGTGCTGTTGTATGCGGGCAAGCATGGCCATTCGGGGCAGTATGAATATTTCCAGTTCAGTTTCCAGCTTGGGCCCTATGATAAAGGTATATTCCTTTTGGGGATGATGCAGATATTCTACACCGATGAAGCCTCCTATGCCGACATTCCAGTAGATGGATTTCAGATTGGTTGCCAGCGTTCTGTAATAACCTCCGTCCAGATAAAAATCCATGCCTTTATCGTGTCTTTTGCCAATAGGTGTTCCGCTCTCAGGTATGACAGGACTTTCGTTTGTGGGAAGGGAGTATTCGTCTGACTTCTCAAAATACCCCACTCCGGTTTTCCAATAACTTTTCCGGTTGATGTATTTTGAAAAAGAGAGACTTGTATAGTTGTCTGCATCACCGAATATATTGGTTCCGTAGTTTATTTCGAGTGCGGAAATGTTTTCATAGTGGCGTTGTGCAAAAGAGTTTGCTGTACATAGCAGCAGTGTAACGCTGATGACGATGAATCTGAGCTGTTCCATGGGAAATTGTCTTTAAGTTATTAATTTTATGTTCTTTATTTATTGGTTTCATTGTAATGCTTCTTTAATTACGCTTTATGATTATCCGCACCGATTAAGATGCTGGTCGCGCTGTTTTCGCTCCAAACATATAGATTATATACGAATAGACAAATTTTGAGAAACGCTTTTATGGAGTCACCAGTGTTTATTTAATTTGCATTAAAAAATATCCATGCTGTAAAACAACGGGTGTGGAATAATTCCACAAAAAAAGAACCGGAATGGATTAGTTGTGTAAAACCGTCCGTTCCGGTTGCTGGTCTGGGTTAGATGCGTTTTCGGATGTTGCTGAGAGCTTGTGGCGTAATGCCGATATAGCTGGCTATGTCCTTTAACGGGATTGATCTGAACAGCCATCTTTCATTCGCCAAGAGTTTCTTATAACGTTCTTCGGCATCCAGTTTGTGGAAGTCTTCTTCTCGTTTGATTTTTTGGTTGATGGATTTCTCCAAATGAAGTCTGGCCAACTTGTTGAAGTTGATGGACAAGTCGTATAATTGTTGGAGATCATGCTTGGACAATCTCCATACTTTAGAATGTTCCAGTGCTTTCACGTTGTAATGAGATAGCTGTTCTTCGTGTGAGAGAGAAAAATTAATAAACTCTTTCGGCTCGATAAACCGTGCCGAAATTTCTCTTTTTCCTTTATCCGGAAATGATAACTGGATAGTACCGGCTTCCAGATAATAGAGGTAACATACTTCATCGCCCCTATTCATGAGGTGTTCTCCCTTTTTGATCTGGATGAGTTCGAAATGTGCGTCAAGGTACGCCTTCTCTTCATTTGTCATCTGCACGTGAAGATGAGCGTTCATGGCCATGAGTGTCTCATCTATCAGGGAGGCAATTTTTTGAACCATTAGATTTGTTTTATGTTTATATAAAGGGTACGGAAGCGTACCTTCTAACATGGACGTGGCGTTCCAACAACAAAGGCACGCCCCGCACCAGTTTCATGCTGGTACAGGTACGCGCCTGTTGTTGTTAATATCTTAACTATAGATGCCACTCTTTTGTTAGACAGGCGAAGTATGTAAAAAAACGGACTGCCAGTTGTTTGACAATCCGCTGCAAAGATACAATTTTATAATTTTCGTTCCAACTTTTAAGGATTCAAGTTAACGACAAGATCCTCCGGACGGATACCTACCACTTTAATATATGTATCGCGGTAGGCGTTTGCTTTTATTTCCTTGTCTTCTTCAGAGTGAAGCCATGTGGTAAACTCCTGATAGTATTCACCGCTTCCCAACTTGAAAAAATCTTTGTATTGGTAATGCCTGCTGACATGAATTCCTTTCTTGTTCAGGAAAATGGATTTGAGTGTTTCGTGATATTGTGAAGTGAGTATCGCCTTTATTTTTTCATCGAAATACTCCAATGTTTCCGCATCGAAAAAGAATTGAACGGTATAGGGCCACTTCTCTCCTTCTCCCTTGATAAACTGAAATTGGAACTTTGTTCGTTCCAATTTCTTGTTGATGGCATTTAAAATGTTTGTCACCTTTTTCTTTCGGTCGTGGTTATTCTTTACCGCTACCTCAAAAACATCGGCCAACTGGTCAACAGTTGTGGTGAAGTAGGGTTGTTGTCCATGGTCAGCCTTGTATTTTATCAAATAAATCATCTTGGCCAGATTCAGATAAAACTTACGGTAGCCTTTGCGATTGGGCAATTTACGATAGTCTTTCAATTCTAACAAATTGTACTCTGTAAACAGGGTATGCATCAAATCCTTGCTAAGATGGACATTGTAATTGCGCTTAGTGCGTTTTTTTGTACTGAAATCATCCTTAATCTCAAAATTATCCAGTATTTGGATAAACTTATACTGCGTCTTACCATTCATGGCGTATGCTACAGAGAGATTGGATGTTCCTAAACGGTACAAGGCTGCTTCAAAAGTGTTTTCTATCGGATGTTCTATCTTTTGACCGTTTTGCTCGGTGATATATACCGGATGTTGGTTGCTGAACAGAAAATCAAGTTGTTTCTCGGTCAGTTTCCGTTGTAATTTGGTGCGTTCGTAACCCATGACCTCACAGAAATCATTAATGGAGAACCAACAATCACCAAATAAATCCTTCATCTGTGAAGATGCGACATATATGATTATGTCAGACATGACTGTACCGCCTGCATCGAATAACACTTCCAATACTTTGCTATTGGAAGACTCGCTGAGTGTTCTTGGTACCCTGCTTAATTCTTTCTGTATGTTCTGCTCTTTCATTGGCGGATACTTGTTGTTTATCTTCGGCAAAGATACGTCTTTTTACGGAAGATTACTAATCTAACTTGTTATAAATGAATGTGACGAGATGTATTTTATCATGATATAACCTCGCATTAGTTGTGTAGAAGTGTCCCACTTTAGCTTTTGATTGTTCGTCCAGTTGTGTAAAAGTGTCCCGCTTGATAAATTTAGTTGTGCAGAAATGTCCCACTTGATAAGTTTAGTTGTGTAAAAGTGTCCTGCATGGCCGATCCAGTTGTGTAAAAGTGTCCCGCTTGATTGTTCCAGTTGTGTAGAAGTGTCCTGTTTTAATGTTTAGTTGTATAGAAGTGTCCCACTTGCAGTGTATGAATAATAAATCATAACTATCAGTTTCACAATGTACTTGTTAATCATCTTTGCTCTTTTAGTTGTGTAGAAGTGTCCCACATATTCCTAAATACCTAAAAACCTAAATAGAAACAAACAAATGTCTTGAAATATGTATTCTTACTTTCGGAAAAATTTTTTCGATGACAGGTGGTGGATCGTTAATACTATTTAACTTTTTATTTGGAGGATAATAAGAGGGGACTTTCCAGCAGTTGTGTAAAAGTGTCCCGGTTACATATCGGTCTTTGTCAATGATATACAAAAAGAACGCCTGCCCGACAAATGCTGTCGAACAGGCGTATGTTATATTTTTCCGAAAGTAGATTCAGCTGTTCATATACTTTTTCAGTATGGCTTGAATCTCCTTATTGTGGCAAGTCAGTACGTCATCAAGAATATTGTTGGCAATGTTGTGCATTCCCAACCCTGTAGCCATGGCAATTTGTTTCAGCCTTTTGTGGGTTTCGCTGGAAACCCGGATGACCTCTGTATTCTTTAGTTTATGCTCTTCCAGATACTCCGAGAATTTTTTCCCACTCTCTTTGCTTTCTTCCGCTTTTTTGTTTTCCTGTACAGGAAGCTCTACTTCCACTGGTTCTGGTTGTACTTCTTGAACAGTGTCGGTTGCCGGAGCTATTTCTTTTATCTCTTCAGACTTTTCGGTAGGCGGTTGAGTCGCCGCATTTTCCGCAACGCTGCCTATCTGCTGAATTTCCTGCTCCTTTTTGCTTGCACTTTGCAATAACAGTTTTTTCATGGCAGCTGATGGTGTCTTTTCTTTGTTGGTTCCCATAGTCTTATTCTCCTATATGGTTGCAGATTAATTCCAATACTTCTTCACAGAACGCATCACAAGGATGGTGGTATGCCTTGCTGAGTGTACTCAGGTTACGTTGATAATCTACCCTGGAATCCTTAATGTAATTTTCCATCAGTTGAAAAGGAAGGGATTTCTTATCCTTTTGAATTTCCTTGAACTCCAGTACGTTCGGAAGCACACGGTTCATGACACCACGGACAGTGGTCTTTTTCCCGTTCTGCCTCCTTGTCTCCATGATGCCTTCATAGATATTGTTGTAAAAAGCCAGTGTCGGCCTTAAATCTGTTTGGTTCGGTTCAAACGGTATAATGACTACATCAATGAAATGCAATGTTTCAATAACGCCGTTCTGTTTCAAGTTACCCGGAAAATCGACAAGTATGATGTCGTAATTATCCTGAAGGAAATCCAGTTGATTGATGAACTCGGATGAAGATATATTGATGACCTCATACTCTTCTTCCTTTTTCATATTTCCGTCTTCTGCTTCATCTTCACGTAATTTTCCGATAGTGTTCTGCATGTCGTCAATATCCACTACGGCAACGGATAAACCACCCTCTTCGTTTGATTGCGAATGGATGTAACCTGCAAACAAAGCTGTCAGTGTAGATTTCCCTACCCCACCCTTTGGATTTTCAAAGGCAACGACTACTCCTGGTAATATTTGTCCCATAATGTATGTTTTTAAGTCAGTATGCAAATATACGAATAATTAATTATATAATTGCATACTGCTGAAATTTATTTTTTATTAAATTACATACATATTTATATTATTTCTTATATACCTATATACATAATTATAAATATATATTATTACATACATAAGTATGTATATAGTTATTTAATTATGTACATATATATGTATGTATATTGTAATAATGAACATAGTAACTAAAATGCTTTTTTGTTACTATGTACTTTGTTATAATGTATATGATTAATCCAGATTAATAAATCAATACTTTTTCCCCATTTATTTTCATACTTGGATATTATTGTATATATTTGCTGATGCAAGGTATGTTTTTGTAGGTACAAAGAACCTTGCGACAGCCGAGCTATCGGTTGATGTTCGTTACACTCACATACGTTGTATATATGAAAGAGAATCGAAATATAAGCATAAAAATCCGCTTGACGGAAGCAGAAAAAGAACAGCTTCTTCAGCGTTCAAAGGAAGAGGGAAAGTCCCTTTCTTCCTTTATCAGAGAGTCAGCTTTAAAAGGTAGAAGCATATCGAAAACTGATGTGCAAATGATATATGAACTCCGTAAAATTGGAGCCAATATTAATCAACTTGCCAAACATATCAATACGTTTCCGTCTGATGAAAATATATTGTATTCATTGAGTCGGATTAATCAATACCTTTCAGATGTGGAAACCATTAACCGGAAACTATTATGATAGCTGAGATACAGCCCTCTTTTTCATCCCACCTTTCCATGAGCCGGAAAATCGAATACCAGCTTTCCAAGGTCAAGGAAGGAAACGGCAAAGTGCTTTGCACCTCCACTGGTGACGAGCTGGCCGCCATGCCTGCCTACATGAAACTCATCTCCCAGTTGAATGACCGGGTGAAACTACCTTATGCGGAATTTATTCTGAGCCTTTATCCGGGTGAAAACCTTTCCGATGAACGGTGGCTTTCCCTTACGGAAGAATACATCGAGAGGATGGGGTACGGTAAATCCTGTTATGCCGTTGTTCTGAATACAGACAAGGCACACAGTCATGTGCATGTGTTATTGACCACTATTGATGAAGAAGGCAAGAGCATCCCGTCAGGGAATAATTACAGCCGTTCCGAAAAGATTTCAAGGGAGTTGGAGCAGAAATACGGCCTGTTACTTTTGGAAAGGGAAGGAGGCAAGAAAACCACATTGGGGGAGTCACAATACCGTAACTATTATTTTGACACTGCTTTGAAAAAAGCCATGCGTAGTTATAATTACAAGGATAAGTTATCGGTTGTTTTGGAGCGGTCCGATACATACCGGTCTTTGGATAAGCCCTTGCAGGAAATAAAACTGGCCAATGAAGAATGGCGTGTCCTGTTGGGTGATGAAAGTTATGACAACCTTTTCGCATTGCTGGAAAAAGGAAGTTTCTTCAAACCCTTGTTTAAAGATGAACTGTTGCAACAGCTTGACCGTATTTATGCTTTTTCCGAAAGTACGTCTGATTTCAGGAGGAACCTGGAACAAGAAGGATTGTATATGCGCTTGGTTACAAAGAAAGATAAATCTTATTATGTCTATGGTATCAGGAATTCTGGATTTTACCTGAAAGATACTTCGCTTCCACAGAAATTCCGCTTTGGTAATATTCGTTTTGATGGTCGTGGTATGACTGCCGATGAGCAGAAGCATTATCTCTATGACCATGTGTTTAAGGCATTAAACGCTTCTTCTGGCTATGAGGATTTTAAGAAAAGGTTGGCGGAAGAATCGATCCGTGTGACGGAACATGTAAACAGCAAAGGCGCATACGGGATTTCTTTTTATATGGAAAACGTGGAAAATGCTCATGTCTTTAAAGGTGCGGATCTTTCTCGTAAGCTCACTTATCTGAATATCCAAAGGCATTTCGATGGTGTGGCTGTCGGTCTTTCACCGCATATAGATAGGGTAGGGGAGTTCAGCGAACGGGTGGATCGTGAGGCTTTCTATATGCAGGTTGGAGGTGTTACGTCCATTCCGGAGCTTAACATCACTGATAGCGGCAAGAAGTCACATGAGGATGATTTCATGCCGTCCAAAAAGAAACGGAAGAGAAAGAGTGGTCCCGATTTCTCTTTATGATGAATATTAACTTAATACATTTTCTTTATGAATTATCAGACTGTTTTACAGAATTATCATCCCACCGAACAGGGGGATTTCATGTTGAAATATGAGATTGATGGCAAGGGATATGTTATTTACTCACCAGAAAAAGGTTCGTTCTCTTGTATCGAATTGCATGGCTTTTCCGAACTTACTCCTTGGCAATTGGCATTTGTTCTTTCGTTGGATATGCAGCAGATGAAAGAACAGGATGAGTTTTCTCTCTCCGTATGTTGCAAGCGGGAAAAGCTCTTGTCTTATCTCTTTGATGTGGAGGAAAGCGAAGTCGCATTGAAGACAAAGCATGTGTCTGGGTGGCAAGGCTATCTGATGATGGATATACACAAACCTGATAAGGTGCGGAACGTGTTCCAGTTTCATCCGGAAACGAAAGAATCCCGTTGGGTTTTTGATAACCGTTTATGCGTTGCTTTCCTACGGGAGAAAGAGAAAGGAAAGCTTATCCATCTCTGTTGGAGTCCTTCTGTCTTTGCTGCCATCGACAGGGGAGGAGAGCGTACCGCACCGGCTTATCTGTTGGCTTCTGATTCTGTCTTGTTACATGGATATGCCATGAAAAAGATTGCGGAGTGTTTTGCCGGTACACCGGCTGAAGAACGTGTTATCGGTATCCATGTGGGGGATAATGTCTATGAAGCCTTGTCTTTTGTGTGCTATTACGCCCGTAACGTGCAGGATGAATATGTGGTTATCCCTGAGAGAAAAGATGGAATGGTGATTCTTGAAACCCCGAAATGGAATCCGATACGCCAGGCCAACTTTGTGGCTTCACTGAACAAGATGGCTGTTGACCAGGCGAAGAAACACTATCCGGAAATGGAGGTTCCGAATGAACGGCCATTTACCTGTCTCTCTTTTGCTCGGAAATCTTTTGTTTATTTCCCGGATCTGAAGGTGTATCAGGAGGTATTCTTGAAGCTGTATTTGGGTTTGGTGAGGTTACAAGATGTGCATTTGTTATAAAAAGAGTTAAATACTGCTTTTCTAAAGTAAAAAGTTGATACAATTATTTGGGTTGGTTGTTAAAATAAGTCCATTTTTATTTATTTTCCACCATTTGGCCTACTATACGCAAATCACTGTACTATAGTGTATTTTGGCAATTTTTCTCTCCAAATAATTTGCATCGTTGCGCACCTGAACCGGAACTCGTCCGGATGTCCGAAGACATCAGGGAGCGTGACGATGCGATAGCCGAGGTTGTGCCAACGTTTTGACACAACCTCCTTTGTTAGAGTTCTTTTATTATTTGCATTGGAAGATTAGTATATTCTGCTATTTTTTCTAAAGCTACATTGTCTTTTTTCATTTTTGATGCAATTTTGATAGTAGAATATCCATAAGAAGGAGTCTGGAATAGTATGTTTGCAAGATATTTGATTACTTTTATCATTCTTTCCCTGTCTTGTTCATTGTTTAAATTGATTCCGCTAAATTCCGACAATTCACAATGAAGAATCATATAGTAAATACCTCCTATAATTAAGGCTGATATGGCAACAATATCTATTTCCGTTTCAGCAAATGCATCTGCAAATTTCTTGCATAATGGAAGCGTATGCAATTCTCTTAACTTAGCGGTTCTAATGCTGTTTTTGTCTTTTGTTGCAATTTCCCATCTTAATAGCTCCTGCATAATCTTGTTGTTCCATAAGGAATTTTAGTCTTTTTCCTGATTGAAATATTCTTCTGCGGCTGCCTTTAAATCCATGCTGATAAGTTCCCACGCATAGCCCCTGTAACAGTCTATCCCTTCAGGGCATTCTTTGACATCAAAGATTCTTTCAAATCCGGCTTTTATATCGTTTTTCGTAAAGCTCCATTCATCACGCATCATCGCCCATTCTATCATTTCTTTCAGGCTGTACGTGTTGTTGAGTTCGTAAATGTCCCAAAAGTCTTTTTGTCTGGGTTCCTCCTGAGTGATTGCCTTGATTTTCATTGCCGCAATCTCTCTTATGTCCGCAAGCCTGATGTCGTCCGTTTGTTTTACGGGGAAGATAAAGTTTTCCGTATAGAAGAAGTCAGCTTTGATGCAATCTGCCGGAGATTCACCGATGCGGACAGAATAACCCAAAGCTGACTGGTCTAAGCTGTCTAAGTTTTCTGAATATGGGAAGTTTTCTTGCAAGAAAACTTTCATGGCGGTGGTATTCATGCTTCCGTAGTCTATGGCTGTAAACAAATCTATATCTATGGAGCGTCTGTGTCCTAATTGTAGGCTTAGACATGTTCCGCCAACCAAGTTGAAGTCTTTGAATATATCAGATTGCATAATCTTTTTCAGGCAACGGGTTAACTGGGGCGATACGGTTTCATTATGAAGTTTCATTGTACAAATTCTTTAAAGTTTCTTTCTCTTGTTTCTTTTTTCCATTTACTGTGTGTGCCCTGTAATACAGCCTGTATTGTTTCTTTGCCGTAAAACCTTATACCTTCTCCTATTTCCTGACTGTTCCCATATTCAAATATGCGCTGAATGACCCATTCTTTGTTTTTAATCCAGTTGATTTTTTCTATTTTCGTGTCCCAAAATAATGCCATGCTGAATTTTGACAAGTCCGGATGTCTTGTCTGTTCTTTTTCTGTCAGGTAGGCATAGACTTCATAATTGGCTTGTATCTTGTAGAAATAGCCTTCAATACTTATTCCCAATGCTTTTTCTATGGCGATGGATTGCTGAATCGTGAAATCCCTTGTGCCTTTGATTAGCTCACTGATTCTTTGCGGATAGACACCTGCCTTGATGGATAGTTGCTTTTGGGTTATTTTTGCCTTTCTCAAAATATGCTCCAGAACTTTTCCTGCTGGTGTCTTTTCTGATTTGATATATTCCTCATACATGCCTGCTGTATTTTATATGTTCAAGTACAAAAATACATTTGTTTTTGCAAATAACCAAATTTGGTTATCGCTTTTGCAGACCTCCTTCAGTCTTTTCAGAAATATCTTTCAAAAAGATTATCTTTCTGAAAGATATTTCGATGTGTCGTTTTTGATGTCTGTTGTACTATAAAAACAGCTTGCTGTGGCTCGATTTGATAAAACTGCTGTCGGTTGTTTTGACAAATCGGGGTATTAGGCTTCTGATAAACAACAACATTATACCATATTGTATATTGCTGTATTTCAATAATATAAATATATATTTTAGACATTGGGGAAATGAGGTGAATTCTATAAATGTCACTATAATGTCACACTTTTAGATGAAGCAACAACCAATAGCAATTCCAAATATTACAAAAATAGGCTACTCTATACTCTGTCTATGGGCGAATTTCAATTAAGCTATATCAGTTGTCGGGGAATTGCTTAGGCGCATTAGGAATCAATACCTTATTGATTTGAGGGACAACCGAGGTACAAAGGGACGGAAAAAAAACTCGATTCATGCCGTTTACCCACTTAAATTGTGTACCTTTGCAACAGACAACAAGAAACGTTCCATGAATAGGATAAAGGAATTTCTGAAAGCGAAAGGTATCACCAAAACGGAATTGAAGCATCGGTTGGACAAGTGCTTTAATACGGTCAATCTGTATGTTGGCAATAAAGTGCAACCACCGATCCCCGTATTGTATGAGATAGCCGATATTCTTGAAGTGGATGTGCGAGATTGGCATCAAACCAATTAATCAAATAAAGGGAAACGCATTATTAAAAAAGGACTCCGATTAAATATGGATATAAGCAAAAACTTAAAATACAACAAAGATGTTTTGTTGTCATACTTTAGAAACCGTTCAAATGAGATTAAAAGTGAATTGGCATTAAGATATTCTGCTGCTGATTACAAAAAGAAAGCAGCTGCAGTAAACACTGCCATGATTCAGACTAAGGAAACATTGTTGTCAATACTTCTTGAAACAGCGAGAAATGAACATTGGACGAACAAAGAAATACTAGAATGTGTTCTAATGATAACATACACCAACGATGTAGTAATGCTGGAAGCAAGAAACTCTGTATGGGAGTATGAATATATGGCGTTTTCTAGGAGAGTGGGTGAATTGTGGGAACCCTTTTGTAAATTGTGTTTTAATTACCCTTTAACGAATATTCGACTGTTTGTTCCCCCATTGTTCAGCGAGGTAAAACAGACACTTACTACGGAGATTAATACTTACATAAGCACTCTGTCAATAACAGAAAAGGAAAAAAGTGAATTAATCAGATACTACGATAAAGTATGGGGATTGGTTACCTGTGGTGAGATCAAGTTAGAATGCGACTTGCATTTTACGGATGGAGTAAGCAAATATGTGGTTGATTTCAAGAGTGGTTTTGGTTCAAATGAAAAAGGGAATACAAATAGACTGTTGTTAGTAGGAAGCATATATCAGAACATTGAAAATGAGCAATATCGATGTATGATATTTGTTCGTTCTACTGAAAATAATCACTATTTGACAACACTCAAAAATTCTGGTGTATGGCAAACATCATGTGGAATTGATACCTACTCACAGATAAAATACTATACAGGCTTTGATATTCATCAATGGATTAGTGAGAACGTTGATTGGAAAAATGATTTTGAGCCACACATGAGAAGTGTAGTTGAGAAACAAAATCTTGAAAGTTATTTGATTTGGTAAACTATGAATAAGGATCTTACATACCAAGCATACTATACAAAATCTGATCCTATATTAAATTATATGACCAGAATCTTGGATATTACCCCTCATGACTCAATCCTTGAACCATGTGGTGGTGATGGTGTATTTGTTGATAAGATTTTGGAAAGCAATCCATCTGCCCGTATTGATGTTTTTGAGTTAGACCCAAATTCTGTTTCTACGTTAAAAGTAAAATATTTGCGCAATCCAAATATTAGTATTAAGTTAACAGATACTCTCTTAGATGTTAACATTACAAACAGAAATAAGCTTTATGATAAGATAATTGGGAATCCACCTTATGGGGCACGTAATGATTCTCAAAAAAAGAATGCTCTCAATACTATATATAAAGGGTTATATACCAAAGAGAGTTATACGTTGTTTCTATACGCTTGCATTCAATGTTTAAAAGAGGGTGGAGAATTGAGTTTTATTATCCCTGATACCTTCCTATCATTACATAGGCACTTGTCTATACGCAGATTCTTGTTGACAAATACAAGAATTAAAGAGTTGGCATTATTCCCTTCTTCATTTTTCCCAGGGGTGAATTTTGGATATGCCAATTTATGTATCATAACATTGGTTAAATCATCAGATATCCAAAAAAATTTAGATAATACATTTATTCTCAAGAGTGGATTTAAGAATGTTGATGAGTTGGATGTATCAAATAAATGGTGCTATAACAAGAAGGTTAGTCAACTGTCTGTATATAAAAATATTAGCTCTGCATTTATGTTTAATTCCACTGAAGAATTAACACGCATCATCAATAATGATTCTATACAGACAATAGGTGATATAGCAACTTGTGTAACAGGTTTCTATTCGGGAGATGATAAATCCTATTTACATCCTATTGATAATAGTGTAAAAAACAGCAAGAAGTACACAGTTATGCCTATGGAGAATTTACGTATTACTCCATTGTCTGAAGATGAAAAGCGGTTTGGCATAGACAATCACAAATGTTTTGTTCCCATAGTAAAAGGTGGTAATATTGCTTATATAAAGCCAAATCAATGGTTTATGGATTGGTCAACCCAAGCTATAAAAGAATATAGAAATAGTAAGAAATGCAGATTTCAGAATTCTAACTTCTATTTTCGTAATGGGATTGGTATTCCTATGATTCGTTCTACAAAATTAACCGGCGCATTGATTGATGGGAGACTGTTTGATCAATCCATCGTTGGCGTATTTCCTCACGATGATTCTCTTACAAATTATCTCCTTGGTTTCTTTAACTCATCAATCTGTACAAGATTGATTCAAACAATAAATCCATCAACAAACAACTCAGCAAACTATATAAAAAAGATACCATTTGTAGAGCCGGGAACATCCATAAAAACAGAAGTTGATAACATTGTATGCGAAATAATATCATCCATAAGAAAGGGCAATACTGAACACGATATTTTTGAAAAAAAACTAGATATGATATTTGATTCCCTTTATCTGGATTGCTAATAAATCATATGCTTCTGCCCCTTTGGTTTCTCTCTATATTCCAATCATACTTCCCATCTGCGACATCACCAACCTCTTTGAGTGTATGGCGATGTTTTATTTCGTCAAACGGCTGTCGGCTCTCCGCATAGTCACAGAGCCATGCTCCGACCGCATTCTGTTGTTCGGTCGTTTTCCCGTACTCCTGCATCACGCTCTTGATGTCGGCGGCTTCGGACGGGGCGAAGAATGACTTGTGCTGCTCCGTGCCGAAATGGATAATCGCATCTATGGCACATCGGAAAACCTCGCTTGCCTTGTAGAGCATATCCGCAAACAGGCTTAGGATATGCCTGCTCGCTTTCAGCGTACTCTGCAACAGGCGGATGGTCTTGTCTTTCTCCGCCGTGGCTTGGCTTACCGCTTGGCTGATGCGCTGCCGCTCGCCGTCCTTTTGCTCCTGAAGCTGCCGTACCGCCTTGTCCCTTTCAATGGCAAGTGAACGGTTTTGCACCAAAGCCCGGTCACGTTCCGTTTCGGCTTTCTGTTTTTCTGCGACCAATGCCTTTGTCCGTTCCTCCGCCTTATCCTTTACGGCTTCGGCAAAGGCTTTCTTCATGCGCTCGTTCTCGGCTTTAAGTTTGGCGTTTTCCTTTCCGACCGCTGCGGACTTGCCAACCCCCACAAGACTGCCAACACTGTCCAATATGCTGTCCACTTTTGCCTTTCGCTCGTCTTTCAGTTGTTTCTCCTTTTCGGCAATCTCGCTATCGAGGGAAAGGCAGTATTGTTCTTTCGCCTTGCTCTCGCCCTCCACAAACATAAGTTCCGCTTCTGCTTCCTCCTTGGCGGCGATGGCGGCTTGCCTTGCGGCTTTCGCCTGTTCCGCTTCCTGCTTCTGCTTGGCGATGATGAAGTCCGTGCGCTCCAGATGATCCTTGCCTGTCACCTCCTTTGAGGTGCCCCTTTCCATTTCCAGACACGCGGCCAAAACGGTCTGCATCTCGCTCATGGCTTTCTCGTCCAGTTTGCAGGATTTGCCCGTATCGTGGTTCATCCAGTCCCATACGATGTGGGCATGGAGGTTGGGCTTCCATGTGGCATTGTCGCCGGGTATTCCGTAATGCCCCTCGTCACGGTGGATGAACACTTGCAGGGCTGTGACACCCCAACGCTCGTTACACACCTTACAGAATTTCTGCAACTGTTCCATCGTGGTGTCTTCCTTGATGACAACCACGCCCTCCTTGAGCGGAGTGCTGCCACGGACGATGGTCACCTTGCCCGTCTTCTTGTTCACCCTTTCCCGGTCTTTGGTCTGCATCGCCCGACCTGTCTTTTCCTTGACCATAGCGGCTATCTGATTGTAACGGTCGGTGAGCGTGGCTTCGCCGAAATCAGGTGATACCCATGTCTCGTTTCCTGCCATGAGGTCGGTACGGATGTAGAACTTCTCCTTGCGGATATTGGCGAGGTATTCCGCTGTCCGCCTGTTGTGCGCTTCGCTGTTGCCGATGTTGCACGGCTTGATGTTGATGGATGTCTTCTGTGCCATAGGCTTGTCTGTATTTTGGGTTTCACTTCGGGTTATTAGGGCAGAGCTTTAATCGAAGGGTGCAGGGAGAGGGTCACTTCCTGCTCCGGGTTCTTAGGGGTGGAAGCCACTAAGCGGAGTTTCCAAAGAGGGGGTCACTCTTTGGTCGGGTTGCAGAGGGCTGAAAGTCCTTGCCGGGTTCTTAGGGCAGAGCCATAAGCCCCTCGGGAGAGCCCACAACTTCGGAGCGCAGCGGAGAAGTTATAGTGGGCTATATCTGGGCAAGCCCAGTCACTCACGCCACGCCAACGGAGTACCGCTGAAATCCTGCGCTGTGCGCCCGTCAATTCCTCCTGTCTATGTCGGGGTCATCCACGCCGCCATTCGTGCCGTCCTGCGCTTCTTTCGGGCTTTCTACGGGGCTGTTGCCATGCTGCCCGTTGCCGTTGTTTCCAACATGGGTATTGTCGGCTTCGTCCTCCGCATCCACTCTGTCATCCGAACTGTCGGAAACCACAGGCGAACAAAGGGAAGAAGAAAGGGCGGCTGCTCCGCCTGCCATGCTGTCCGCATCCTGCTTTGAACATTGGCAACCGTCCGGCACGGTACACGGCTTATCCTCCGACGGCATATCATTAGAGTATGGTGTCCGCACTCCGTCTGCCTGTCCTTTGGAAACCGCCGCAGGCTTGACATAATGGGGGTTGGTCAGCAGGGCACCATCCACATACCACCCTGTCAGGAAATGCAGGGTGTGTACGGAAGTGCGGTTGTTGGTTCGGGTGGTCAGCATACCGAGCCTGTTGAAACAGTCGATGAGTTTTCCGATGGTCTTGCGGTTGCAGCCCATGTACTCCGCCAGTTCCACATCGGAAGCTGCCGCCTGTCCCACCTCCAAGACAATCTCAACGCCCTTGATACGGAAGACGGTCTTTGTCCGCACGGCTGCGGTCATCAGCCTGTGCAGGCACTTCTGCCTGTCGATGGCGGCTCTGCCGCCCAAAATAAAATTCCACTGCTTGTCCGAAAGGATGGTGCAATAGTGTATCTTCTGTTTACCTTTATCCATAATTTATGATATTTAGGTGTTACGATGGTCGGCTACCAGCCCATGCCTTGCCGCTGTTCGGGCATGTAATATTCCCTGTCCGCCGCTATGTGGTTCAGCACATTTTGCAAACGGTTCAGTTGGTCGTGGTCAAGCACACGGATGGCATTGATGGTTATCTTCTGCGTGGCAATCCTGCGGTGGGCAATGTCGGTCTCGCTCATCGTGCCACCGTCCGCATGGACTGAACGGAGATAGGCATTGACCGCTTCCGTCTGTTCCTTTGATGGGTACGGTGCTGCCCACCTGGCCTGAATGTAGCTGACCATTTTGCCGACCGCATCAGCTAAAAGAGGGTCATGCCGTGCGATGATGTCCGTCAGTTGTTCGATGTTCATTTTTTATTCCCTCCCTCTATTCGTTCGATGTCCGTCAGGCGGTAGCAGTTCTTTCCACCGACCTTGTGGCAGGTCAGGTAGCCGGACTTGTTCCATCTCCATAGTGTCGCATGGCTTTTACCGAGCCTGTGACGGACAGCCGCCTCGTCAAGCATAGCTTCCTTGGCGGCGGTACAGCGTGCCTGCTCCTCCGCCCATTGTTGAAAGGCGGACTTCAGTGTATCGACAGAAGTGATGACTATGGTCTCGGGTTGTCGTGATTCCAGTTCATTTGAAGATTTCATCATGGTAAGGGCAGGTTTTCTTGCGACCCTCACGGCAAGACATTCGCCTCGCACCTGCCCGGGCTGCACCGCCGGAGTGAGGTCTTCGGCGGATTCGCACTGCGAAATTAGAACGTTTTGAAACGATTACGGAATATTTCGGGTTGTCATTACCTGCCGGACACCGGAAAACATTTTTGTGAACGGATTTAACAGATTAGACAGGGATAAACATATAAAAAGACCTGCCTCCGATAGTCCGGAAGCAGGCCAGTAATCTGCGAAAAGAGGGGAAATAAAATTATTCGGTCAATGATTTTATCATCCGCCATAACTGCACGAACACACTCTTCCGGCTTGGCTTACCGGACAGGAATACGATGCGCCCGTCATTCTCTTTGGTATAACCGATTTTAGTCCGCAGTGTTCCGATGATGTTTTTCTTTTCCTTGTCGGTAAAACGCTCGTGCAGGTAATTGTTGTAGGCGGTCTTCGTCACATGACGAAACTCGGTAACGATTTTGGCATGGGCGATGTTCCTCACAAGCCCCTCATTCCTTGCGCACACCATGACAAGTGCCGCACCTCTGCCGACTTCGCCTTGCAGCAGGAAATGGAGGGTGTCGAGAATTTTCTCAGAATGTTCCGGGTAAAGGATCTCGTCCGTAAATCCGGACGGTTTCGGCTGTCCGGCTATCTGTTTCCATGCATTCAGATATGTCCGTATCATCTGTGGCGGTACCTCCGGCAGGTATTTCCTCAGGAGGGAATCCACAAAGTCATGAACTTCATCAGGATGGTTGCGTGCCCGGATAAAGAGGTATTCCACGACATGCTTGACACGCTTCTCCCTACAGATGGTCTCCCACGGCAGTTCAGGGCGGTCTATGAGCAGTATGATGGTCTTGGCGGCCGCTTCGACCGACGGCACGGGAATCTCGTCATCCAGTTCTCCGTCCTCCTTGAGGCGGGCTTCTACAAGTGAAAGGATATAGGCGATGTTGCGCTCCATGTTCCGCTGGCCATACTGCAATTCTATATCGGCATTTATGTCTTCGATGTTCTCTTTCATATGTTCAATAGGGATATAAGGGTCAGTCATTTGTTCCGGTCTTCGATTGTTCCAGCAAGGCGGCGAGCTGTTCTGCCGACATTTGCCCCAACTGCTCCATGAGCATGGATTTCACTTCAGCCTCCTGCTTTGCCTTTGCCACTTTCTTGGCGATGCTTGTTGCCAGTTCGATACCGCCGATTTTGATGTAATCGTTGAATACGCTTTCCGTCTTATGTCCGCTTATGGACATCATTTCGTGGCTGTCGAGCAGCTTGCTCAGGTACATGAGGGTGATGCCCGTCCGCCGTGCCGTGTGCGTGGTGGCGAGCCTGTATCTTGGCACAAGGGCTTCGCCGTGTTCGTTGCGCTTGAACTGTACCTTGTTCTGTTCCTCCATTCTTTGGCTCACAAGCGTGATTTTGGTCGCCATCTCCTGCTTCAGGCTCGGTACTGATTCGGATAAGGTTGTCGTTGAGTATGGGAATGGTGACTTCCGTCCCGGTCTTCTGCTGTGTCAGCGTGATAATGCCCACCCCGTCATGGAAACTCACATTACGCTCCGTGATATGGGAATAGTCTGAAAAGCGCTGGCTTGTGTAGCAGCCGACGAGGAACACATCACGGGCCTTGTCTTCCTTTCCGCTTAGCGGCATCTCATAGAGTGCCTGCAGTTCCTCCTCTGTCAGATAGATTTCCACTACCTTGTCTTCACGGGTCACATGGAGTTTCGGAAAGTGGTCAAGTACCGATGTCTTGAAACGGTAGCCCTCCTTGAAAGCGGTGTTGAGCATGGCGGAGAATACGGCGAGGTTCTTGTTTATGGTTTTCTTCATATAGCCGTATTCCTCCATATAAAGGACAAACTCGTCTATCAGCCGCTCGTTTATGTCTTCCCACTCGAAAGGATGCAGTTTGACGAAGTTTTCAAGTATATTGGCGAAACCCGTATAAGTGTGCAGGGTCTCTTTCGTGTAGTTGTTACCCTTGCGTTTGATTGTTCCGTTCCTCATGCCCTCCAGCCTTTTGCGGACAAACTCAAGCAGTCCCGGTCTGCACACCTCCTGTAACTGGCGGACGAGTTCGGCATTGGCTGCGGCCTGTTCCTTTTTCTTGGCGACAATAGTCGTTCGGCTGATTTCGGCAGGATTGACCGATCTCACCACCTCGTACACATCAAGGATGTCCTTGCGTGTGCGTGTTCCCTCCGGCAAGGACATGGCAATGGCCTGTAGCGAAGCGATGAACGCCTCGATGTCCGTCTTCTTTTTCAGCAGTTCGTCACGGAACGCCGCATTAAGCTTGCCGCGCATCGGTATCTTGATTTCGCCATCGGCAAAATACTCCGGCAGGACGGTAATGTTGGACTTGAACTGCGGACGGTTGGTGCGTGTGATGTCAAGTCGTACCAGTATGGGATGCTCGCCGTGTGCATTCGCTTTCTTCGAGAGTGAGAGTGTCGCCTTTGCCATAACAGATGATTGGATGATTACGCTGCAAAGATAGAAAATCCATCCGAAAAATGTCACAAAAAAATGTCACACTAATGAGATATTATGAAATTTTGACGAAATAGGTATATTTCATTAAAAGACTTATAATCAATGTATTTATCTTTCTTTTGTTTGACTTTTCTTCCTTTGTTTGGATGTTGTTTTCACTAAAATGGGGTATTAGGCTCCCCTTTCCTCGAAAGGTGCGGCAGTCTTTATGTCTTTTCGTATGATGTACCGATTTTTTTTCTTTGATTTTTTCAGTATATTTGTAAGGTAAACCAATGGGACGGTCATAAACGAAAAAAAACATTCTTGATGAACAGGTATATCCTTGACTTGGTTACGTGTTTTGATAACAGAGGCTTTACCAAGCATTACGATACAAAGGTACGGCTTATATTTGAATTTGAATATGTATAGATAGAAAACAAACGTTATAACCATACCAATTTGCAGCAGAAACTGACCGAAGAGCAGTTGACAGCTATGTTCGGAAGCAGGACACTCCCGAAATATGTAGTTGTCGGTACGGCAGGGAAATCGGTCACTCACCCGATAGAGACGGTATTTGAGGTGGCGATCTATAAATTGGGGTTGGAGAACTTGTATTATCCGGTAGCCGGTGAAGATGGCCGTACATCTTATAACTTCATGCAGATCTTGAAACGATTTGATATTGTTACCGACTTCGAGACAAAGAAATCGACGAAAAGGCTGTATTCGGCGATGATAAGCCCGGAGATTAAAGACTTCATGTTTTCGCTCTATAACCTCTTGGAACTTCAGGATTATCGAAACTTACCCAGCCGTTATCGTTATTTTTACTTGGAGCTATCCAAGATGATTTACCTGGTCAAGTATAAGGTTAAGAATAACGAAACTCCTTTCTATGTGCTGACAGTCGATCAGTTGGCTAAGAGGTTGGGGATAGAAATAGCTGAACCCAAATATCGGAAAAAGAAAATCGCCTCGATACTTACGAAAATGAACGGCTACCTGAAATATACCAATTTCAACTTTTCCTTTATCAAAGGTGAGCATGATAGATGGGCTTATACCGTTTTGTTCTCGTTTCCCCAAGATACGTTGTGTTATTTCGATGAAGGACAGTATGCGGTCGTGACGAAGCGATTTTATAAGAGTCTGCTTAGGTTATATGTGGAGCTAGTTTATCCTGAGATAGAGTTGGAATCTAGAGGAAAGAAAGTGAAAGAACTGGAGAATGATAAGGAACTGTATGGCGAATTCTTTCAGTGGAAAATATCGAGAAGAAAAAGCAGTTATATATAAATGATTTTGTGGCTGTTTTCGGCAGGTTTCCCGAAGGGTGGACACCAGAGAGGCAGCAGGAAGTTCCTGAACCAGAAAAATTCATTTCTTCAAAGAGTGGTGTTGATAGAAAGTCCTCAACGGTGTAAAATCGTCCACTTTTTACGTTTTTTTGCTGTCTTAGTTGTGTAAAAGTGTCCCGTCTTCTGATTCCAGATGTATGTAGGTATCCGCATTGCTCTTTTTAGTTGTGTACAGATCTCCTGTTCTTTGCTTTTGGCTGTATGTAACCATCCCTGCTTTCTGCTCCAGTTATTGATAGGTGTGTGAAAGTATCCACTCTTTTCAAGAAAGGAGTGATAGGGAGGTAAGTCAGTACATGATTGTTATATGGTCGAATAAAGAAACGGGATTTTCTAAAAAAGCCTGATAGCTGTGTAAAATGATTCACCATATTACATAAATACACTTAAATCCCTAACCCTTTATATTCCCCAGAAAACTACAAAGAAATGACCGGGAAAATGAATTTTCCCTTCACACGCTCTATACTTACTTTCGGAAAAATATTTTCCGGAAGTAGGTATTGAATTTTACGGTTTTTAATATGCCTGGAAGGGTGTCTTGTTCTTTTATGCCAAACTTATTTTTTTAGGGCGTTCCCTTTCGGGAGGGCTATCCGTTGTAAGTCCTCGTTACCCTCTGGGCTTTTCCCTGCTATCCCTAACGCTTTATGCTCCGGCTATGCTGGAAGAGAGGTATGATGATTTTTTCCTGAACTGATAGGAACATTGCGAAGGTAGGCGGAGGCGGAACGCCCGATATTGAAAAGCCAAATCTCCAGCCTTCCTTTTGGGAAGGTAGTATTTACCAGTTCAATCCCGTTCTTATATCCGTCTTTCCCGCTTTCTCTTCAATGCACTGTTCCCAATCAGTTGAGAAAAAATTTATGGTTGGGGCGACAATTGATGTTTGCGAGTATTAATCTTTTAATTTTTGGCAGTATGGGAACAAAAAGAACCGTATTTGAAGTGAATGACGTTTATCGGGTGATGGAAAACAGCGAGTTGATTTATACCTTGACGAACAGTGAGAAACTGAAACGTGAAGAGTATAAGTATGAACAGATGGAAATGGATGGGCTGTATCTGTCGGATGTATTGGAAACGCTGACACCCAACCGTAAAAAAGTAGCTTATGCAGCTATTGAACTGTATAAACGGTTGAAAGAAGGACAAATAGAAAGACCTGCTCTTTTAGATAGTAATAATGTTTATAAGGTGATGTATCCTGTTTTGTGCGATATTTCCACTGAAGAAGTGTGGGTGTTATTGTTGAACAGTTCTTCCAAGCTTATCCGTAAAGTCCGTATCTCATGCGGGGGGCTAAATACCGCTCTTGTAGATGTACGTGTTGCCATGAGGCAGATATTGTATTATAACGCCGTGTCTTTTATCATGGTACATAACCACCCGTCAGGAATACGCAAGCCCAGCAGTGCGGATAACCGCTTGACGGAAGCGGTGAAAAAAGCTGCTGAAACATTGGATATCCGTTTGGTTGACCATGTGATTGTGGCAGGCAATAACTATTATAGCTATGCGGACGAGGGCAAATTGTAAAAGAGGCAAAAGGTGGACGGGATAAATCCCGTCTGCCCGGCATTTCTGCTCTAGAGTTCTTTTTTGGCAGTCACCCCAAAAAAGAACCAAAAAAATGCTTTCCTGGCTATCGGGTACGACATTCTGTAATAAGCTGAATAGAGGCCTTTCGGAATATATGTTTTCTATTCACTTTTGTATTCGGATTTTAGCGCAATGCCATTTCTTCGTAACAAGCGATATACCGTTCCGCTGCTACCTATATTTAATATTTTCTGTATCTCTCTGACTGGTGTTCCTGATTCGTAGAGCTGGATGCAGCTTTTCTGTTTGGCGATGTTGTTTTTGTTGATAAGCGTCTTCCTGCCGAATTTGACGCCTTTTTCCTTGGCGATTCTTTTGCCTTCTTGTGTCCTCTCATAGATAAGGTCACGCTCAAATTGGGCAAAGGCACCGAGAATGTTGGCCATCAACTGGCCGGTTGCGCCTTCCGTGCTGATGCAGTCTTGCAGCGAGGTGAATAATATGCCTTTATTCTTGAAGTCCTCCAACAGTGTAAGAATGTTTTTCAGAGAACGTCCGAGCCGATCCAGTTTATATACGACAAGCGTATCACCTTCCCGGAGGAAGTTTAGACAAGCATCCAGTTCCGGACGGTTTTGTTGACAGCCGGTCATTTTTTCCGAGAAAATTTTCTCACATCCGGCAGCTCTTAACGCTTCCAGTTGCATATCCAAATGTTGTTCCCTAGTGGAAACACGTGCATATCCAATTTTCATTTTGTATCGTTTTAGTTGGTTGATGAAGATATTAAATCTTCATATTCTTCACGGTTATATTGGCTGAACCCCTTTTGCTTCATTGTCAAAAGAAGCCTTTCCAATTCTCCGATGGTCACTACTTGTTTACCGATAACGGTAAACTGTTCCCATTCTCCTTTTTCGTTGAGCAGGTATTCCCGGTGTGCAAAACAATAGAGAGAACCGTCAATGTCATTTCGTTTCTGCCATTGACGCAGGTGTTTCAAACTGGTGAAACCACGGGTAACAGTACGTGGGATGGGAACCAATACATCGATTTCCATCTTGAATTTTATATTCTCTTCCGCTTCTCGCATAGGTGATTGGCTTATTTTATAATACATCAATTATTGTATGAGCAGGAAGATCCAGCTTAGAGAAAGCAAACATTTTCTTTCCCAAGTCCTTTAGTGATGCCCCAATATGATATACTTCCGTATTGTCGATGATTAAGAAACGGTCATGGCTGCTTTTGTAAGTCCTTACCTGGATAGGTGGATATTGATCATTATGCTTGTTAAGGTCTAGTTGGAGTTGTGCGCTTATCTTGTGCGTGTAGATAGTGGCAGATACTCTTGAACAACGCTTACTCAACATGAGCAATACCGATTCGTCCACATAATTATCAATAAGTATAAGGGAATGTTTGGCTGATTTGATTAGGTCGGTCGCAAATTTATAGGCATCGAAAATTTGGCCGTCAAAGAAGATACCTTCTACTGGAGGCAGCGAAGTGCGCACGAAAAAGTCGATTTTCTTGTCATGTTCAGCAATGGTTTTTTCTATCTGGAAAAACTTGTTATCCATTCTCTGCTCAATCTCATTCAACCGTTGATTGATTGAATACCCCTTTAACAGATAATCTTTTAATACCTTATTTGCCCACTGGCGAAACTGTATTCCTCTTTTGCTTTTGACTCTGTAACCAATAGAAAGAATCATATCAAGATTATAGAACTCAACCTGTCTGGTGACGAATCGTTCACCCTCTTTTTGAACTGTCGCAAATTTTGCGACAGTTGGAATATCTATTAATTCCTCTTTTAAAGCATTACTTATATGTTTGCCTATTGTCTTTATATCTCTGTCGAATAATTCTGATAGCTGTTGGCGGTTTAGCCAAACAGTTTCGTCCTCTAAGCGTACTTCTAGTTTTACGGCTTCATCCGGTTGGTATAGTATGATTTCTCCTTGCTTCTCCATCTGATGTTTCTGTTTTATTATCCATTGGCAAAGATATGGAAAAGAAACATGTAAAAGCATTTTTTCCGGAAGTATTTTCCTTATTTTCTTGTTTCTTTTTTATTTTAATAAAACAGAAACATTCTGCTGTTTTAAAAATCAGTTATCTGTTTGCTATTCATCGTTAGGGTATCAAATAACTCAAATTCAAATGGAAATGCAACTTTACATTTTATGTAGATTTGTTTGTTAACTTAAGTAATAGTTGCTACATTTGTTTAGCTATATATATGGATGTAGGGAATATTGCAAATAAAGGAGAATTGTTTTAAATATAATTTGGGGAGCTCTTCGGACATGTCTGGTGTAAGACTGAGAAGTATAATCAAAACAGATAAAGATGATCATTTGTTTGCAGTTTTTTGATAAATAGCAAAGGCAAAAGTAGTGAGAATGGAAAATAATATTTTTGAGAAAAAACGGAGTTGAAGCAAGGTTATGAAAGATATACATTATTATTTTATTTTGAATGCCGGTGTGACCGATGGTGAAGAGATTACCCATGGAGTGTTACAGGGAAAGATAGAATATAAGCCAGGGGCTTTTGATCCTTTCTGGAATAGGGATGATGCGGTTGCTCGACTAGAAAGTGAAGAGATCCGCAAACAGATGGAAGAGTTAGGTGTGCAGATGGAAATTGTACAGATGGTTTAACCGGAAATTGTTTTCACAAGGCTTGCTGCGGATGCCAGACTTTAAATAATCCATTGGATTAATTATCTTTGCACGCTAATTTTCAAATTATAAAGAAATGACTAAATCGGAAATTGTAAAGGAAATATCTGCCAAAACTGGCATTGACAGTAAAGCGGTGCTTGCTGTTGTGGAAGGATTCATGAACGAGGTAAAAACTTCGTTAGGAGAGAATGAAAATGTGTACCTTCGTGGATTCGGTAGTTTCATAGTGAAGAAGAGAGCGCAAAAAACAGCCCGCAATATTTCTAAGAATACCACTATGATTATCCCGGCTCATAACATACCGATATTTAAACCATCTGAAGAGTTTTTGGCAATGATAAAAATGGGTAAACAATGAAAGATCAGTTACGACTATTGAGAGATTGTATCAATAATGAGCGTCCGGCAGTTGTCTTTCAAGGAGACGATTTTTGCGCTCCTGAGATTTTGGAGGCAGCAAAAGAAATCTATCGTAAACATGGTTGTTCCGAAGAGTTTCTTTTTGACTGGCAGTTGCTTATCAATGAGGTGAAGGCTTACCAGTTAGAAAGTCCGGCAACTGTCAAATTGCCGAAACTTTCTCCTATAGAAATGGAATTGGTACGGGATGAGATGAATAAACGCTAAAAAATCTGCTTGTTCAATAAGCAATCTTTTATTACTCAGGTAGTGTGTTGAATAAGATGGGATTAAAATGTTGGCAAATCTGCTTTTTCCGAAAGTTTCTGCCAATAGTTGAAATCACTGGATGAAAGATGCTCTTTCATCCAGTCACGCATACCAATATCGTTTCTTTCGTTCACATATCTCGTAAATGGAAGCATTGTCCTGCATGCTTCAAATCCGAGTATTTTCATGTGGCGTGCGATATTGGGATGAAGACCTTTTAACCATTCTTTATAATACATTATCAATCTGTTTTCTTGGATTGGAATCGCTTGCTAGTGGTAAATATAGCTGGCGTTTCCGATTCTAATTTCTCTGGCCTTATTTTCTCGCTCTTCTTCAGGTAGCCGACTTAAATATTCAGTTTGCGCTATTCTACATTTGGAGTTTGGATATTCCATGGTATTTTATATAGTTGAAACTCTTCAGTGAAGAGTTGTTTTTATCTTTGTTCAAAGATAATGATTATTATGGGATTGAAAAGTATTTATACTGATTTTTTTTGAATATATTATTTTTAATGTGTTAGTGTACTCACACTGTATTTTTTCTCACTCACCTTTCATTCCAATATTCCCTATAGTTATTCCTTTTGCTAATTGTAAGGAATAAAATTCGCAGCTTCCATTTTGAGATGACTGTTTATCAAGTAATTCTATTGAATCCATGCTAGTACCAACCATGGAATATTGCCCAAGTATCGCTGTAATAAGATATTAAGAAATCTTATGTTTATTATTGTTGTAATTATTTTTAGTATATCGTGTTCATTCGTGTTATTTTTAGTTTCTGAAATAAAATTGTTTATATAACACCATTATAGTACAAATATAAGAAACAAAGGATGGAAAGTATAGTATATCTTATAAAAAGGTGTTTCGTGATTATTAGATGCTCATATCTATAGTGATATTATATTTATGAGTATGTACTTTTATTTGTATTAGAGATTGTTTTTTCCTGTGGACTAGACTACTTCGAGCAATACGGCATATACCCCAAACGAGCGTGAAAACCAGGCAAGTGAGGCGTGCGGAACACATCAGAAAGGGAATGAAACAATCTCAAAGTGGAGTTTCAATCCCGGCAGAAGCCGGAAAAGTCGAAAATTCAGCAGGTGGAGAAAACGCGACATTGAGCAGTCTATTCTCAAGCAGCAGAAGGAAAATTTGGAACTCTAGCAAAGGTCAAAAAGGAGCAGAGGTTTCGGAATGGGCGTGTGAATGATTCGTAACAAAATCAAACTTGCTATAACGGAAGGTGTTACACTAGGAAGAATCCTAGGTTGGATGTAACACCCAACCTCGCCTATTATACAACTGCAAACATGTAAGAGCAATACAATATAAATTTGCATATATTAGCAAAATGATAACAAAAATTACCTAACAGAGCTTTGAAATTCAAATTATTAATGTACTTTTGCTGAAAAAAATAAAAATATCATGAAAATTAAATTTTTAAGTGCAGTTTTAATAACTGCTTTTATAGCTGTTACAGGTTATGATGCATATGTTTCACAGCAAGATGCGAATATGTTGGATTTGGCAATAACCAATGTTGAAGCTTTAGCTTTGGGTGAAAACGGTGAATTAGGATGTGGTGGTCATTCTACTTGGGTTCCTAATCACTATTTAGGAACAGCTAATTGTTGGAATGGAGGTTCGCATAAAAAATGCAAAGAGATGTCAGGTGTTTGTTGCAATCCATCTGAACAAACAGATTGCGATGGCATTCTAAAGAAAAAGTAAAAACAAGTCTTAAAAAAACATACGTAATTAAAGAAAAATATCGACAGTTTGTTGATAAACAAACTATCAATATAAAAAAGTTCGTTAATAATTAGCCAAGTTTAAGCGGCTTAGACTTGGCTAATTATTAACGAACTTTTGATAAAATGTAAGATTATGAAACTCATTTGTTATTTGATGTTTTTTTTATTCTTTGGAATAACCTCTTGTACTAGTACTAGTAAAAAGGAGCTGAAATACGAAAATGGAACAATAGATGTTATAAACCTTAAATTATATCAGAAAGAAAATATAATACGACTGTCAGAGATAGCAGATTCTATTCATTATATATCACTAGAAACATCAGACTCTTGCTTGATTGGAGCTATCGATAAAATATTACGGACTGATAATAGTGATATAATTGTAGTAGATAAGGATGTGGCTTCTTCTATTTTTGTATTCAATGATGAAGGGCGTTTTAAATGTCGCATCGGTACACGAGGACTAGGTATGGCGGAATATATTAAAATAGAAGATGTGACTTATGGATATGGATTTATTTATGTATGGGATAGCGTACAAAAGAAAGTCTTGAAATATTCGGAGAATGGTGACTTTCTAGATTCTTATAAGTTTGACTATACAGCTTATTCGCTATGTTGTATAAATGAAAATCTGTTATCATTTTGCTGTGATTATACTCCAAACTATTCATTATATAAAGATAAGAAATATCCAAGCGTGATATATTTCAATACAGCAGAGAATGAAATTGCTGGATATTTATATTTTAATGAAGATGTGAACAACTTGGCTTATACGTCCACACTAAATAATTTATATGACAAGAATTTATATTTGCCATTAAATGATACTATTTATAGACTAGATGCAGATTTAATATCGGCAAAATGCATTTTAAAATATGATGACAAATATTTGTTATATAAAAATGAGTACATAGAACGTAGTTATACTGAACGAATGACCGTAAATGATGCCGAAGAAGCCTGTAACAAAGGAAAATTCCCTCAATTGATAACATATTTTTCATGCGATAGTGTGCATTTATTATTTATGCGTATGAATGGTTTTCTTTATTCCGGTTTTTATTATCCTGATACGAAAGAATACAAAGAGGCATCTTCTTTGGGAAAAATTCCTATAGAGAATGATATAGATAAAAGTTTTTTGTTTTCTCCGCGATGTGTTGAAGGGAATAAAGTTTATTGTGTTATAGAACCTTCTGAAATACCGGAGAATAATAACTTACCCATAAATGTTGGGATTGATGATAATCCTGTTCTAGCTGAAATTTATATGAAGTATGGAAATAAAAAATAAAAAAACATAAGTTGAAGAATTACAATCTTATAATATTTTGCTCATTAAGCTTGTGTCTATTATATTACACTAACAGAACTAATGTTGATATTAGAAAAAAATTAAAAAATGCTTCAACAACTATTGAAACATTAAGCTTAGAACGTGCATTATTATTAGACAACATAATGCTTCATTATACATATAATGATAAAAAAATACCTAATTTATTATTATATACAATAGATGGTGATTCTTTACATTTATCAGAGCTATTAAATGATGACTATAAACTACTTATAAGATTCTCTCAATTAAATTGTTCGTCTTGTATAGATGATATTTTTGAAGGTTTAAGACAGGTAGTAAATAAATTCCCATCAAATAAAGTCATATTGATAGGTACTTATGATAACCAAAGAGTTTTTCAGGCATTTATTAAGAATTATTCTTTACCATATTCTATTTATTATAGTAGAAACTCTGAAGATGTATTAAAAGAAGAAAATATCCCATATTGCTGTTTAATAAACAATGATATGATTCTCAAAAATTTAATGATTCCCATGAAGGAGATTCCGGTATATTCAAGAAGATATTATGAGATTGTCTTGAATCGTTTTTTTAAGTGAGTATAATGATAATCCGTTGGCTGAATAAATATGCGCTAATTTAATTTCGCCAACGGATTTCTATATAGTATAAGAATATGAATCGGTGGTTGGACATAATATTGAACTTATTATTTGGATGTGCATGCCTGTTCATCTTTTGGCTCCTGGCGCAAGTATTCCTCTTTTCTTCCTTCCGGATTCCGAGTGATTCCATGTCACCAGCACTTCAGAAGGGGGATTGCGTGCTTGTGTGGAAGCCGATTGTGGGGGCGCGCCTATTCAACCTGCATAGGTCGCTTCAGCTGGAGCAGACGGAGATCTACCGGTTGCCGGGGCTCAGGAAGATAAGGCGCAACGACGTAGTGGTCTTCAACTTCCCGCATCCCAATGACTGGAACCGTATGGAGATGCATATAATGAAATATTACATCAAGCGGTGTATCGGACTACCTGGAGATACAGTATCCATAAAAAAAGGCATGTTCAGGGTGAAAGGTGTGGATGTGCCTTTAGGGAATATTGCCTCACAGAAGCGTATAGGATTAATGCGCCCTGAGGATTTTTCAGAAGGTGTGTACAAGTGTTTCCCATACGATTCCCTACTGGACTGGAGCATAAAAGAGTTCGGACCTTTGTTTGTACCCGGCAAGGGGGATGTAGTGAAGATGGATCATACAGGCGGTGTGTTGTACCGAAAACTCATTGAATGGGAACAAAGAGGAAAAATGCAGGTAAAGGGAGATATTGTACTACTTAATGACAGTGTGATAACTTCTTACCGTTTCCACAAGAACTATTATTTCGTAGCGGGAGATCGTGGAGCAAACTCACAGGATTCACGCTACTGGGGACTGCTGCCAGAAGAGTATATAGTGGGTGTGGCGTCAAGAATATGGAAATCAGAGGACAGTTATACCGGTAAGATTTGCTGGGATAGAATATGGAAAAAAATTGAATAGAAATTTAAAATGGATGCTAAACTAAGGAAATGGGTATGCAAAGTTCTGCCGTGGTTTGTAGGAGTATTGCTTACGGGACTTGTAAGTGGAACTGTACTGGTGACAGACGGAAGCATTCCGGTTGACCTGCAAGGGACGCAGTGGATGTGGCTTGCTGCCGTAATGACTGTTGCATTACCTTTGTGGCTTGCCGGATATGTTGCGAATCCGCAACGGATTGTACGTATAGTGTCGGAATCGGTAGAATGGATGCTGATGGGATTCGGAGCATTGGAAGCCCTGCACGGCCTGGGACAGATTGCAGGTATATATCCATCAAACCATTCGCTTTTTGTTCTTACGGGAACATTCTATAACCCCGGTCCATATTCAGGCTATATAGCAGCCATCCTTCCGGTAGCCCTGCACCGGATGTTAGTGTTGAACGGAAAGAAAGACCTCCTTTTAGTCGTGCAGTATTATCTCTCACTATGTGTGCTAATACTGATATGCTGTGTGCTTCCGGCGGGTATGAGCCGTGCAGCATGGATTGCTTCTCTGGTTTCGTGCGGATATGTGGTTCTCAGGCTATACCGTGAGAAAATAAAATCTTTTGTATTAAGACACAGATATGCCTTATTGGGCGTGCTTATAGTCGGTACGCTGTTTGCTACTGGAATGTATTTCATAAAACGTGACTCGGTTGACGGTCGTTTGCTTATATGGAAAATAACTACCCAAGCCATTGCTGACAGTCCATGGGGTGTAGAAGGCGGAAAAACTTTTTCTGCCTTCTACGGTGATGTCCAGGAAAGATACTTCACAGATTGTAAATATTCAGATTCGGAGGCATGGGTAGCTGGAACACCCGACTTTGCCTTCAATGAGTATCTGCAGATTGCTGTTGAATATGGTGTGTGGGGGTCTGTGTTATTTGTAACTGTATTGCTTATGTTGTTGAAGATAGCCGGGAATTGTAAACATCTTGCAGGAATGGGCGGATGCCTTGTATCGCTTATGGTATTTGCATGTTTTTCCTATCCAATCCATATCCCGGCTATTGTTTCTATTTGGTCTTTGGTGGTAATTGTGCTTTGTGGTGAAGGCTTGGTGATGATGAAGTATAGGTTGATTCCCAAAATAGTTTTGCTATCGGTTGTAGCATCCGGATTAATTGTTTCAATAAAAATACATGATTGGTACTCCATACGCACGCAGGCTGTACGCGAGTGGATGCCTGCAAGGGTTTTGTATAATTCTGGAACGTTTAAGGCGGCTGTTAAAGAGTATGGTAAGTTTTATGAAAGGATGAACTGGCATAAAGATTTTTGTTTTGAGTATGGAAGGGCATTATACAAAGCCGGAAGTTACGGCAAAGCGGAAGAAATTCTGCTTGAAGCCATGACGGTCAGCGGAGATCCGATGATATTGAATATTTTGGGACGCAATGCACAGGAAAGGGGTGAGTATGAGAAAGCAGAGAAATATTTGATACGTTCTACCCACAGATTGCCGGAGCGTATCTATCCCCATTATTTACTTGTAAAACTTTATTCGGAGTCTGAGTATTTTAACAGAATAAAGCTTATTAAAGAGGCAAAATATGTACTTAATGCTAAACCTAAGGTAAATTCTATAGCTATAAAAGAAATGCGGCAGGAGGTAAAAAAAATATTAAAAGATAAAACCTAGATTATGAAATACCGAGTATAGACCTTATTGTTCCTAATAAATAAGTAACTTCGATTTTTCTTTTGAAGGAGTTAAAAATCGAATACTATATAATGTACAAATTCATATGGTAAACCAACAAAAAATTAATAGAGTATGAATATATTAAATATAAAACACAGCCTTTCTTTACTAATGTTTTTCCTTCTATTATTTTCTGGGTGTGCTACTAAGGTTGACCGTTTGGAATATGCTTTAGAGTTTGCGGGAGAAAACAGGATAGAATTGGAGAAAGTGTTGGAATATTATAGTGATGACAGCCTTAAATTTCGTGCAGCATGTTTCTTGATAGAGAATATGCCGCGCTGGTATGCTTATGATGGATGGCAGTTGGATACATTGGAAGTATTGATGAGAAAGGACAGGGAGGGTATTCTTTCAAAGGATGATAAGATGCGCTGGAATAGTTTTGATTATCACGCATTAAATAAGATATATGATTCGAAAGTTATAACTTCAGAATACCTGATAGAGAATATAGATTTGGCTTTTCAGGAATGGCAGAAGCGTCCATGGAATAAATCTTTATCCTTTGATGACTTTTGTGACTTGATACTTCCATATCGTATAGGCAATGAAAGATTGTCCGACTGGCGTTCGTTATACAATGCATATTATGGGAATCTGCTTGATTCAATTTATACTGGTAGTGATGTGCTGGAGGCTTGTAAATGCGTTAATGATGAGCTCAACAGGCCCAAACAATAAAAGAAATATGAAACAGACAATGGAAAAGAAAAATATGATACGTCGAGTAGCCGTCTTGCTGTTCGGAGCTGTCCTGTCCTGCCTGGCGGCATGTACCCATTCGTCCGGTCTAGAGCGGACATGGGAACGGGCTGGAAAGAATCGAGCTGAACTTGAGAAGGTGCTCCGCCACTATGGTGATGACAGTCGCAAGCACCGGGCTGCCTTGTTTCTGTTAGAACGGATGGCAGACTGCTACAGTTGGTCAGGAGCGAACATCGACACACTCAAACGTCTGAAACAGCTCTCCGGCCTGCCTGGAAAGGAAGCATGGACGGATTCCGTAAGGAAGGCTTGGAACTCCCCACAACTCCTTTCTTGTACTAAGGTCTATGATGCGCAGGTGATCACGGCGGATTTCCTCATCCGGCACATTGACCATGCTTTTGCCATATGGGACAGCAGACCATGGTCGAAGTACTATCCACTGGAAGAGTTTATCCGCCATGTACTCCCCTATCGTCTGGGGGATGAACCGCTGGAGGACTGGCGGGAGTCCTACTACATGCATTTTGCCAATCGCGTGGATTCCATTTATTCTGGTGGAGATGTGATCCGCAAAGCGCAGGCCGTCGAGACCATCATCAACAGGGATGGCTTCCAATGGAACGAGCTGTTTCCCTCGCTGCCGCATCTAGGGGCCGGCTACCTCTTCCGTCACCGCTTGGGCAGTTGCCGCGAGTCATGTGACTTTACCCTTTACCTGCTTAGGGCCCTAGGCATCCCTTCTGTCACCGACCACTACATTGTTTCCCCGCACACCTCAGGCATGCACTGGTGGAATGCTGTTCGCGACACTACGGGAAGCCTGGTTCCGTTTTGGCTGGCGGAGTCGAAGGTAGGAAGGGAGATGGATGACGGAAGGCCCAAGGGCAAGGTGTTCCGTTTCGAGTTCGGCGGCCGGACATGCGATGTTACCTCCGAATATTTCGGAAGGAACGTGGCACGGGTAAGGATCGGCAGTGACATCCGTGCCAGCCGCATTCTTCTGTGTGTCTTCAGCTGCGGCAGGCTCGTGCCCGTAGGACAGGGCGAGGTGCACCGGGGCGAGGTAGCCTTTCACGACCTAGAGCCGGGCATCCGCTTTTTCCCGATGTACCGGCATCAGTCCGGAGACCTGCGCTTTGCCGGGCATCCCTTCTGTGTGGACAGCCTGGGAAGTACGGTTTTCTATGTTCCCGACAAGTGGAATCGTACCCGTGCATTGCTACGCAGGAAATACGCTTTCCACCACCATCTTAAGGAGCGGGGGCTCCGCATGGCCGGCAACAGGGTGACTGGTAGCTCCAGAAGGGACTTCCGCTTTCCGGACACATTATTTACGTTCCCCCGTACGCTGAAGACGAACCGGCACGTCATGGTGTCCGCCTCGAACAGGCCTGTGCGCTATCTTCGCTGGGATGCCATCCCCTCCCGCTTCAACGTGTCCGTGGCGGAGATTGCCTTCCATGAATACGGAACCGGGCGGAAGCTTCCTTTCCGACTCCTCGATTTGCCCTCCCCAGTCTATGGGCACGGAGTGTCGAACATGACCGACGGTGACGTGCTGACCACCTACCAAGCAAAGGAGCATGGACCTCAGACGCTGGTGTTCGACCTTGGTGGCATCTATCGTCTCTCAGACATGCTCTATATACCGCATAATGACGGAAATTACATAGAACCTGGAGACACTTATGAACTGTTTTACCAGAATGGTTCTGAAGGCTGGAAATCATTGGGCAGGAAGACCGCCGACGCAGACAGTCTGGTCTACGAGGGTGTGCCCGGTAATGCGGTGTTCTGGCTCCGAGACCTGACGAAGGGACGGGAGGAACAGCAGTTCGTGCTGGACGGTCAGGGTGAGCAATCCTTCCATTGAATCTGACGCATGACGTTCCGGATAAGTATCTGAAAAACAAAGAAGAGAAACAGGATTTTGTTTTGCTTGCTGAATTTTCTTTTTTACATTTGCAAACATAACCAATAAAATTAAATACCATGAAACAAATAACAAAAACAGCACTGGCGCTGGTTGTCGCCTTATCAGCCGGTTATGGAGTGTACACATCACAGTAGAAATCTGAATTGTCTGAACTTGCTTTAGCTAATGTGGAAGCATTAGCACAAAGTGAAGGCGGAGATTACGAATTCAAAGATGGATACCCATATTCAACGACATGTAATGTTGCAATAGGATCAAGTTTCTTAGGGACTAAAAGATGTAAGGTAGAAGTAATAGTTTGCCAAGGTGGTGGGTCTGGTTGCAATTCAAAAAAGTGTCCAGTTCACCCTTCATAACCAAAATCCAGCATGTATCCTTATTCAATTCTTTAATAGGGTGTCCAGTTCTATGTTCTCGTTTTCGGTATTAATTTAACGACATATTGATTATCATCTTGAATAGAACTGCTTTTAGGTGCAATTTTAATAAACGAAAAAAGCATTCTAATTCATTAGATCAATATTGAAAATAGATATGATTATCAGCTCTTTGAAACTTATATCATATTAAAAGTTGGAACATCAAACTGGACACCTTAATTCTTTAAATTGTTAGGGCACATTCAGATTATGGAAAAGTTAACACAACGAATTTTTGTTGATAGATTATAACGTTGTGCTCTGGGTGAGTAAATTATAGAAAGGATGTGTAATATAAAGCATAACCATAATTAGCCTAGAAATTAACATAAAAAATGGACGGGAATATAATATATAAGACACATACAATTATTAGAAATGTTGCAATTTTCATATCTGTAATAATATTTTATGGATGTTCTCAAAATAGAACAAATTTATTACCATCAAATATTATTACATCAGATTCTATTTATTTTTCAGAATCCACCGATATCTTATCACAAGATATTATAGATTCCATTTATTGGATTCCATTAGATTCTAGTCATATAAATATTTTTGACCATATTTCTAAAATGTGTGTTGTTAACGACTACATACTCATTGCTAGCCGAAATCAATCTATTATTCAAGTATATTCAAAGAAAGGAAATTTTCTTTATCAAATATCAAATAAAGGAAATGGGCCAAAAGATTATCTTGAAATAGCAACATTTACAGCAACTAACACATCTATTTATGCTTTAGATAACTATACTCATAAAATATCTCAATACAATATTAATACAGGTGAATTCATAAAAAAAACAGATATACCTTTTACTGCATGGGATATGGAGGCTTTTGACGATAATGATTTCATATTTTCATGCTTAAATAATAATCCAGAGGCAAGTATTAACACGAATCCTATTAATTATTCGGTATGGAGGACAAACAATAACTGGGAATTTACTCACTTCTATTTACCTTTTGAACAAGGCTATACAGAATTCTATGGGAAACCACGGTATTTTACTCGCAGTAATAATAGTATTATATTTCATGCATTGAAATATAACGGATACTTTATATTTAAAAAACATGGAAATCCTAGTTTTTCATCTATTATCTTTAATAATCCTTTGCCTAAAAATCATTCATATAGACTGATGGATGTAAACAAGAATCATTGGCAATTTTTAGCAGAAACACCATTTAAGATAAACGGATATGGAATTTTTGAAATAAGTTCTTCAGGAGAGAGTGAACAGTTGTTCTCTGTTGATTCTTCTCATAAGATATATAGAAATTCATCTACTAATGCAAAATATTTACCTATTAATATCATAGGTACAACAAACGATTCATTTATTGGATACATCAATGATGATTACAATTTATATCAGAATCTTGTCAGATATGGATTTAAAAAAGCAGATGAGAAAACAGATTTTATCTTAAAAAATGGTGGATGCAGTTTAATTATATATCAAATGAAGAAGTGAGCTACCAAAATTTCGACCTTTTTTTTGGGGGGGGAGCACTCCGGTTAATTTTTTCCTTGAACTCATCGGTTAGGAAGATATACCATTTACACTACATTTGTCTGAACACCTCTCTCGGTTATTGTTAACTTCTCCAATTTTTCTTTATCCGGATCTTGTCTATTGCCCTAACTAATCTTGTAAAGCACAGGGAATTACCCCAAGGGAATGGCTGAATGATGTTATAGCCAAACTTCCATATTATCCGGAAAAGGGGACTTTGGGAAAAATGTTCGTGAACTTCTTCCTGATGTTTGGAAGTTGGAGAAATCCAATACGAATACAATTGGAATTTTCTATTTATGAAAAATACAATGTGTACTTTATCGGATACTTATCTTTTTGTAGTTGATTCCATAATTCTTGCAGGAATCAATTGAAGTAGAGAATAGTATGTGACGATAGGAGGATGTTTGTTCTTCAATGGTTGTTTTCCATCACTATTTGATCGGAATGACTGTTCCTGTTTTAAGCTTTCTCATAGTCACTTGCAAGCTTCTTGATTGCGTACCTGCTATGGGGAAGTCAAATGAGAGAGGTGTATCTGGTTTTCTTTCGGAGCTTCGGCCATGCCGAACAACCTTTTTCCGGCAGCTATACCCCTCTCCTTTATTTGCTCGGCAGTTTATTGCTTACCCGTATATTCTAGTCTTTTAGAGCTGTAGATAGGTATTCGGATTTTTCGCTTCCAAAGCGGCAGTTCGCTTCAATCGTTTGCTTTTCTTCGAGTGGAGCCTTGTTTTTTCCGGTCGTATAATCCTCTTTTTTTCGGAAACAAGAATAAGTTTATTTGGATAATCAATCTGAATAAGGTGCATTATTATTTTCACAAACCATAATACACCACTATAATAGAAAATTTCAATTATTATATATGTCTGAAAAAAGTATAGCATTAAATATCATACAGAAAAAGCAGCAGTTAAATAATCCCACGCTCATAAATCGGGTAACGTTTGCCGTACTTTATAGCTTATTTGTGTGTTTATTTAAGCAATACTCCCACTTCGCCAACGGCTGTTGCCGCCTTACTGTTTATTTCGGCAACAGGCTCCAGTTTGAAATAACGGGCCGGATAAGTTTTTCCGAAGCGTACAAAGTAAGGGACAGGGTTGTGCATGATATTGCTGAATTCACCTGTGGTGTCGCATTTCGTCCATTCCTTCCCGTTCCGGCTGACATAAAAATTATATTTATAAATGGTTCCGGTCAGATCTTCCTTTTGTGCAGGAGTATAACTGAAGCCGGCCATTTCCACATCCTTACCCATGTCAACCACCAGGGAAGTCAGAGTATCGGTTTTCCATACGGTTTCCTGCCTGCCGTCAATAGCCGCTGTCGCATCCATGCCTACTGTTTTCCAATCATCTACCGGAATGTCGCTCAGGGATACTTTAATTGTATTGTCGATTAATGGTTCGGCATAGTATAAGCCAATGTTGCTGATGTTGGCATCTCCACGGGCACCGGTGACAGTCACTCTGACTTTTTCCGCATGGCTGTCCGAGAAAGTAAGCAACCGTTTGTATCCCACTGTGGTTCCCTTGCCTGCATGATGCCATGCGCCATTGCTAAACACTTCCACCGTGAAACCTTCCACACGCTGGCCTTTTGTGATATCTTCTTGAATCAGAAAAGTATTGACCAGTGCATTCTTTCTGACTTTGTATTCTTTGGTATCGCCCACTTGGGCTGTCCATGCTGTTTTTCCCTTCTCAACTTTATTGTCGGCAAAGGTCTTCTTGATGTATTCCGCCAGCTCTTTGATACGTTTTACATCATTCTCGTGTATCAAGCCACGCTTGTCAGGTGGAATATTCAATAATAGAACAGAGTTGCAGCCTACGGAGTGATAATAGATGTTCACCAAATTGGCCAGTGAACGTACCTGTTTGTCCTGTTCGGCATGATAGAACCATCCCGGGCGGATAGATACATCCACTTCCGACGGATACCAAAACAAATGCGATGCTTTAGACATTAATTCACGGCTTCCCAAATCCTTGGACATGGCATTTATGTCCAATCTCTTATAGACTTCATCAGAACCCGGATAAGAATTAGGCATCAAAGCTGTTGCACTCCATTCCGTGGCCCGTCCCAATCCGCCTTCATTGCCCACCCAGCGTACATCATCACCCATAATGGCTGTCACGGCTTTCGGTTGTAGTCGACGGATGGTTTTCAAGATGGCATCCCAATCATAAATCTGCTTCTTGCCGTTGGGACCTTCTCCATTCGCACCGTCAAACCAAACTTCGTGCACTTCACCGTAATTGGTCAGAAGCTCGGTGAGCTGTTCGATAAAGAATTTATTGTATGCGGGAGAATCGCCATAACATTCGGCATTACGGTCCCATGGGGATAGGTAAACACCAAACTTGATGCCGTACTTGTCGCAGGCGTTACGCAACTCACGGACAACGTCTCCTTTGCCATTCTTCCACGGAGAATTGGCCACAGAATGTTTGGTTGTTTTAGTAGGCCAAAGGCAGAAACCATCATGGTGCTTGGCCGTAATAATCGCCATTTTGAAGCCGCCTTCTTTCAGTGAGCGCACCCATTGTTCGCAATCCAGTTCGGTGGGATTGAAGACAGCAGGGTCTTCTTTTCCGCTTCCCCATTCATTGCCGGTAAACGTATTGATACCAAAATGCAGGAAAGCGGTAAACTCCATTTGCTGCCATGCTAACTGTTGCGGAGTGGGCACCAGGCGGGAAGCCATATCCACTTTCTGTTCCAAAGTCGCCCCGACGGGGAAGGTCACTTGTTTCTCATAGTACTCCTGAGCTTGTGCATTTAAAAAGGCGCAAACCAAGGCTGCGGTTAAGATTATCTTTTTCATTGTTATAAAATATTTGATAGAATACTGACATACTTGAATTTATCTGTTTTGAGGAATTTTATTCATCAATGCCGTGACCGGTCTGACAAAATGAAGAGAGACCACCGGTACATATATTTGCCCATGGCGGTCTCCTTGTCAATCTAAATCACAGCTGGGAAATCCATTGTTACTACATCTACCATCCCGGATTCTGTGGTAACAATTGCGGATTTCTCTGAAGTTCTCCTGTCGGAATCGGATAAAGGTACATCTTGTCCTCCCAAGTACGGCTTTTTCCTGCCTGATATGAAAGGTCGGGATTCGTGTAGTTGGGATATACAATGGCCAGATTACCGTCAGGTTTTCTTTTTCCCACATAAGTCAGTACATTATTGAGCACTTTACCGGCTTTCCAACGTTTCAGGTCATTGAATCTGAACCCTTCTCCTGCCAACTCAATGCAGCGTTCACGACGGATCTCTTGCAAAACAGGACTCAGGCTGTATCCCCAGTCCGGCCATTTGGGATCGGTAAAACCTACATTTACTGTCAGGTGAGGCATTCCAACACGGTCTCTTAATTGGTTGACAGTTCTATCCAAATCCGCATTGGTGATGGTATTCAATTCCGCTTTTGCTTCCGCATTGATCAGCAGGGTTTCTGCATAACGGTAAGCGATCCCATCGAAGGAGCTTTTCATATACAACGCCTGTGAGTATATGGGATTGAATCCTTTGATAGGTCTGTATCCTGTAAAACAGTGCTGGGTGATAAACTCATCCTCATTCACCACAAAAGTAGAGTCCTTCAGGTCATCTGTCACGTTTGTCGGAAAATCGTTGGTGAGGATCAGCTGTTTCAGACGGGGGTCACGGTTGGCCGTTTCCTTTCTCATTGTTTCATCGCCTAAATATTTATTACTTAGTGAAATGGGAAGCCCGTCCGAACAAAGGAAGCTTTCTACAAAACTTTTGGAGAAACCGCATCCGGCCTCACGTCCTGCAGCTGCCATGTTGTGTTCACGTATGTTCGTCTTATAATCCACGTAGAGGACGGCCTCTTTCAGGTCGCTCTTGTCGTCTATGCGGTACATATTGAAATAGTCTTCTTGTGGATGGCCCGTATTATAGATTTCATATCTTCCTGATGTGATAAGCTTGTCACTCTCAGTTGCAGCCATTTGCAACCACTTTTCTGCTTCTGAGGCATATTCCAATTCATCATGGTATTTATAATGGGTACCTTCATTCAGGCAGAAACGTGCCTTTACGTGTCTGGCTATGTCCTTATTCAGGCGGTTGGCTTCTTCACTACCTGCTTCCGGCAGCCATTGGATGGCGAAATCCAGATCTTCGATGATTTTCTGGAACACTTGGTTTCTCTTCATTTTCGGACCGTACAGTTCCTCGCTGTCCACATTCAGGTCAACTTCCAGCCAGGGCACATCTCCCAAAAGCTGAATCTTGTTGAAATATTCCAGCGCACGGAAGAAACGCATTTCGGCTACATAAATATTGACATCCGCTTCGGCAGCCTGCACACTCTGATAATGTGTCATGAAATAATTGATGTTTCGAATGTTCTGCCAGTTTGATTTTTGCCATACGCCACCTTCTGTAGGTACAACATATTGTCCCCATAGGAAAGAATTGATATTGTTGGGGACCTGGATGTCACTGTCCGTGTCATCCAGAACACTGACTCCTCCCGGTATCAGACCATAAAAGGCATTGGCATAGGCTTTCAGGTCATTGACAGATACCCAAAAACTCTGGTCGTTCAAATTTTGCGGACCTCTTTCCAAAAAAGAGTCATTACAGCCTGTCAGAGACAGGGCAGCCGCCATATAAAGTATATATTTCAGTTTCATAAAAGTTTTGTGTTAAGATTAGAATACAACATTAAGTCCCAAAGCCAGCGATTTCTGCTGTGGATACTTGTATGGATTGTCCAGTTCCGGGTCAAATCCTTCCGGAGTATGCTTGAAAGTCAGCAGGTTCTCTCCGGTGAAATATACGCGGCATTTCTGTATTCCCCATTGTTTGGTCAGGGAAACAGGCAGGGTATATCCGAAAGACAATGATTTGAGACGCAGGTAGGATGCGTCAAGCAGATAGCGTGTCTGGTTTTGACCTAAAGCCTGGCTGCCGTTGAAACGTGCCACCGGAAGCCATCCCCCTGCATTGTCTTCACGCCAGTAATCGTTACCTACAGCTGTAGGAACCTGCCACATGCTTCCGTATTGCCATTTAAATGTATAGGGGAGCATCAGGTCACGTTTTCCGACACCCTGGAAGAATATTCCTAGATCAAAGCCTTTCCAGTCCGCCGAGATATTGAATCCGTAACGGTAACGAGCCTTGTTGTTACCGATAATCTTCATGTCACCCGGATTATCAACTGTGTTCTCTCCATTATCCACGACACCGTTACCGTCAATATCCATAAATCTGATATCACCTGGAACCTTGCTGATTCCGCCATCCAGCTTGGATTGGTCAGGGGCCGAAGTTATCTCATCCGATGACTGGAACAGGGTGGATTCGTATCCCCAAATATCACCGACTATTTGTCCTTCATAATATGGAGAAGACAATGACTTGGTCGGATTGTCATATTTGGTGATTTCTGCTTGGGTGTCAGAAAGATTGAATCCCACACTGTAATGTAGTCCGTTGTCCAGCTGGTCATTCCAGGTCAATGCCAGTTCCCAACCGCGTGTTACCATATCGGCGGCATTCTCCAAGGGCTCACTCATACCTAGGATATTAGGCAATATTCTACCCGGTCCCAACATATCGGTCGTTTTACGCTGGTAATAGTCGAATGTACCCTTCAAACGGTTCTGCAGGATGACAAAATCAAGTCCCAAGTCCCATTGGGTAACCTTTTCCCAGGTAACGGTATTGCTTACAAGACCACCTGGCAATACGTATTGGGGCTGTTTTCCCCCCATGATATATCCCAAGGTACCAGTTCCGTAATTGGACAGGTAAGCGTACCACCCATTATCCAAAGCCTGGTTTGCCAGACTACCGTAAGAGGCTCTTATCTTCAATTCATCAAAAAATCCGTTAGTGGGTTGTTTGAACCAGCTCTCTTCCGATAATTTCCATCCCAGAGAGAAGGAAGGACTAAATACGGAACGGTCATCTTTCGGGAATTTAGATGACAAGTCATAACGACCGTTCACCTCCAGCAGATAACGGTCTGCAAAACTGTAGTTTACACGGAAGAAACCGCTTCTTGTGGCCCAACTGTCATCCGAGTTCCCCACATATTTCTCTCCGGTAGCGGCGTTCATTGAGGGAAGGTCATTGGAGATAAGCTCATCCCGGCTTGCCGAGAAGCCACGGGTATGCTTGGTTTCCTGATTGTAACCGGCCATTACTTTGAAGTAATGTTTACCCAAAGTTAGTTCATAGTCACCGAACAGGTTGAAAGCGTTGTATGTGTCATTGGCCTGGCTTTCTGATACGCCGCTTGGTCTGGAGTGTTGGAAAACCTGTAAGAATTTGCCATCTATACCATATTCGTTGAATGTTTTTCTGTGTACCTTGTTATGTTCGGCATAATAGTTGAACGTATAGTCCATGTTGATTGTCAGTCCTTTTAATGGGGTAAGCTTCACGGCAAGGGTGTTCCAGAAGTCATTTTTTGTGGTCTTACGTGAACCCATCTCATCCAGAACTGCGGCAAAATTGGTGTAGTTACCTTGACCTGACCAGTTACCATCAGGATGTTTTACAGGCATGAGAGGTTGTGTGTCGTTACCGATCCATGACTCTCCGTGTACGGCATCCTGAGCAAGTCCGTCCAGTTCGGTACGGATGTAACTTGTCTTCATGGAGACGTGCAGCCAGTTATTGATATCATAATTGATATTGTTTACCATATTGAACTTACGGAAGCCCTCATCCCCATAACGCATCAGTGATCCCTGGTCTATATAGCCCACCGAAGTATAATAAGTGGCCTTGTCACTACCGCCGTTGATGTTTACATTGTATTTTTGGACAGGGTAACTTTTTTTGTACATCTCCTTCATCCAGTCCGTGTTTCCACAATAGGCATATTTACCGGCCTGGCAATTTCCATATTGCCAGCTACTTGGGTCTTTTGCCACAAAGACCGGAAGATTGTTGACCGGATCATAGAAATAAGCTTCTATGTGTTCCATCTCCTCCTGGCTGAAAAGATCACGACCGCTGGTAGTATTGTTTGCAGCGTTCATCCAGTGCGCATATTCCATAGAGTTCATGTATTCCGGACGGGTTGTCGGGCTGTTGAATGAAACAGATGCATCGAATGACACTTGTGTAGGCATATTCTTGCGACCACTCTTGGTTGTGATAAGGATAACGCCATAAGCGGCACGGGCTCCATAGATAGAGGCAGAAGCTGCATCCTTCAATACAGATACGCTTGCCACATCTTGCGGATTGATCAGATTCGGGTCCATCTGTACTCCGTCGACCAAAACCAGCGGGCTACCACCATTGATGGACGTTTCACCGCGGACATTGAAGCTTGAGCCTTTTCCCGGCTGTCCGCTGGTGGTGATGTTCAAATTAGGAATTGTTCCTTGCAAACCTTGTCCCAAATTGACGATGGGACGGTCTGCCAGCACTTTGTCATCGACGGCAGAAACCGCACCGGTCAGATTGGCTTTCTTGACAGTCGCATAACCTACAACAACAACCTCATCCAGGGTCTTGCTGTCCTCTTTCAGCGCGATTTTTAAAGGTTTTCCCTCCCATACGATTTCAGAGTCTACATAACCAACATATGAAACGACAATGACATCACCTTTCTTGACATTTGGGATACTGAAATCTCCGTCCAGTCCCGTTATTGTTCCGTTTGTTGTTCCTTTGACAACGACAGATGCGCCGATGACGGTCTCACCGTTCTGATCTACAACCACCCCCGTGCAAGTATTGTCTTGTTGTACAGAATACATTTCTACAGCCGCTGCATGGGGTACGGCCTGCACATATCCGGTAGAAAAGCCGGATAAAAGTAACATAGCACTTACTAGCTTTAGTCGCTCTTTTTTCATAGCTTTAATATTAAAAATGTGTTTTATGACAATTCATCTGTGATTTTTATTTTGGCTTTAAGGGAAGTCTCTAATTATAAAAAATTAAACCAATAAGTTAATGAATTCCCTCTTTTTTAAAGGTTCTTTTGTTTTTGGGTGTAAAAATATTAATATTATTTTAAAATACAATGCAATGTTTATAATATTTTTAAAAAAAAATATCGTTTACGCAAACGGTTAAGTTAATTCTTGTATTTATACCGGCGAGATGAAATTTATCTGGCAATAGCCTGAATTACTACTATCCAATAAAAGTTGACTAATCGGTCTTTGAATTTATTGAAATACAGTCTTTTAAACAGTATTTTAAAATGAAACGGATTTTATTTTTAATACTCTACTAAACATTATCAATTATTTTCTATATGTGTAAGTTTAACTAATTTATGATTACCATCCTCACTCATTATCGTTGCATAAAAGGTTTCAGATGTTACAGATACACTCAATGTATAAATTCTGCTAGAAGGGCTATAGTTCTTTTGGAAATTTCCTTTTCAATCGAAACATAAAATATATGACTTAAAATCTTTCTGATTATCCAGTGGTACTTCTTTTCCTGTATATAAGAAAAACAAGTAATCAGCAGAACATGTAATCCTCTATGGGCTTCAGGTTGTAGCATCCCCTTATAAACGATCTCACGTTTACCATCTTCTCCAGATATATTTAATCTTGCTTCAGGTAAAGATACCGGCCCTACAACCTTTTTTATTGGTTTTAGATCTGAAGAATAGAACTCAATAGTAGAGTTTTCATTAGAGGCAAAGAAAATACTTCCCAAATGTGTATTTGCTCCAAGATATCCTTGTCCAACATTAAAAGTCATATAATCAAAATCCATGGGCATTTCAGGTTCAATATTCTTGCTAGATGATGCAATTAATCTAGGAGGCTGTTGAACAATGTTTGCCTGACGGTTAACATTATGTACTTGTAAAACGGAGGTATCTAAAGAATGGTATGTAAAATCTGGATTGGCTTCTGTTGTTTCAAGAGTTACATTGGATGTAACTCTTGCTTATTCGGGATCGGGAGTATGTGCGAACTTGTATTTTGGTACAATGGAATCTAACGGAGGAACAACGGATTGGGAAGCTTTGAAACGTTGATTTATATGATAGAGGAAATATAAAGAAGGGAAGTAGAGAAGGTGTATTTCTTTACTTCCCTTCTTTATTATAGGTGGTCTGTAAAAGATAAGGTGGCTGATTGGTATAATATGGAAACCGGGGAAGCGTTGTGCTGTTATAGAGTAACTCGACGGGATGAGTTATTGCAGGATATTTATCTTGAGGATGATTTATCTGGTTAGTTGTGGCATTTGTGTTAAAGAATTGATATTCTTTGTTTTTGTTTATTTTACTTCGTATTTTTCATCTTTGAAGTTTAACCATAAAATTTCTTATTATGAAAAAAGTATTGTTATTAATGTGTGGTTTTGTGATGTTTTCTTGTTCTGAAGAGTTGAGTCAAGGAGAACAACGAGTAGAAACATCGGAGGTTAGTACTGAAGGTACTTCTTTACTTGTGGCTAATGCTTTTTTTGAATCAGTTAAAAAGGTATCTAATACTAGGGCTCTTTTTGGTGCTACTTATCCTGATTATTATGGTGGTTGTTATATGTCGGATGAAGGTAGAACTGTTTTTAAAGTGGTAAAGGGTTGTCTTAATTCCGCTAGAGTAGATTTAGAAAAAAGAGTTGGAACATCGTGTTTTGATGTTGAGGAGTGTGAGTATTCTTATAATTTTATGGACAATATTTTAAAGGAATTAGACAGTAAGTTTTTTTCCAAAGACTTCGATAATAAGAGGCATTCTCTTGGTTGGGTGGGATATGGTATAAACAATAGAGATAATGTAATAGAAATTGAATTAAGAGATTGCACAGATGGGAGTATTGCACGCTTTAAAGCTGAGGTAATGGATTCTCCTATTTTCCGTTTTGAGGTTGGATATGAGTTTACTAGGGGATAATTGTTTATAAACGTATTCCGTTATATTTATTTAGTCCTAGATTTTTTTGTAATTCGTTCCAAAGTTCTTTGAGAAAGTTTTTAAAGTGTGTGTCATTTAGCCAAATGGTAGTAATACCGTTCCGGCTTTTGGCGATATCTATCTTTATACTTTTGACCGGGTATGATTTTCTTTTATCCCTGTCGTATAGGTTGCCTGTATAGTATATTTCTTTTCCTGTAATAGGGGGATGAAGCGTTGAAGGATTTTCGGGGCGAATATTTGGTTCTTGATGTGGAAGGCTTGAATGTGGATGATGGTTGTTATACTTGGTATATGTCTGTAAAAGATAAAGTGGCTGATTGATATAATATGGAAACCGGTGAAGCGTTGTGTTGTTATAAAGTAACTAGAAAAGATGAGTTATTGCAGGATATTTATCTTGAAGAGAAAAAAAATCCTCCTGAATAGTTAAATATTAGATTATTGGGATAAAGAGCCAATATTTTGTTTATCTTTATGGGAGTAATCTTAAATTCTTAGGCTTATGAAAAGATTTGTTTTTTGTTTATTTATTGTATCATCTTTTATGATGGTATCTTGTTCTTCGGATGATTTTTTAGATTCTGAGAATAATGCAAAGGCTAAAACAACTTTTTATTTGAATGCGAATGAAGCTTATGATGCTTTGTTGAATGCTTTTAATTCTGGTACACGTGGTGTTGCTAAGTCTTATCCCGATTATTATGGCGGTGCCTATGTGGAAAATGGAAAGTTGATTCTATTGACACCATTTGAGGATTTAAAAGATAATGATTATGAAAGTCTGTTAGGAAAGGCCAACTATGAAGTTAGAAAATGCAGGTATTCTTATAATGAATTGGTTGCTGTAAAGAATACCATATTGGATTATGTTGTTAAATGTAGAGGTGCAGTTAGTTCAAATATTCAATCTTGTAGTATTTCCGGTTTTGAGAATAAGGTTGTTGTTTATTTGTATGATTGTCTAGATGGTTCAATAGCTTTGTTTAGAAATGAAGTTATAGATTCTGATGTTGTTGAATTTCGTCAAGCGGGTGGAGAAATTGTAGAAGCTAGTTATCCTATGGCTCCGGGGACAGAAATACAGGTTAATGAAGGTGAAGGTAGTGGAGGTTCTGTAGGTTATCGTGCTAAATATACGAAGTATGGTAAAACTGTCTATGGATTTGTAACGTGTGCTCATGTTGTAAACGCAGGGGCTACGGTTAAATATAATGGTAGTAATGTTGGAGTGAGTGATAAGGATAGATGGGTTCATTCGGGTCTTGATGCAACATTTTGTTCATTTAGTAGTGATCGTTATGAATTAAGTAATTTAATAGGGGCAACAGGTAAGAACTTAAGTGTCGCAACAGGTTTTGTTGCTGCTGAAACGAGTGTATCGAAGTATGGTAGAACCACTTTTGAATCTACAGGCATTGTAAAGAGTGAAAGTACATTTTATACAGTTAATGGAGTGGAATTTACTGATGTTGTGCGTGTAGAAAATATGGACGCTGATTATGGTGATAGTGGTGGTATTGTTTATGATTCTTCAAATAAGACTTTAGGTATAGTAAGTGCAATAGAAATGAAATCCGGAAAGCCGACAGGTGTTGTATGGTATATGAAAGCTCCTAATATTAATATTAAGTTTGGTATAGAACGATATTGATTTGTTGATTCAAGTGAAGTTTAATTCAAAGCTTCACTTGAATTTTTTTTTTTGAATATATGGTTAAAGTTCAATTGTTTTTTAGCTTACTCTTTTTTTTTCTATCCTTTAATATTAAGGGGCAGAAAAATCTTCATTGTGTTTCAAATGATTCTATTGTTATGAGAGTAGTACCATGCGTTTTAGGGACATCTTCGGATTTTATATGTGTTGATATTTTTAATAATAGTGATTTTAGGATTTCCTGTGGTACTTATTATGATTTTCAGCAGTTTCAATTTAATAAGTGGGTAGATATTGATTTTGGTGATATGGCTTGGGAAGCCGGAATTTATTATATTAATAGAAAAAGAAATAGAGTGCTTAAGTGTTACTTAAATAAAGAGAAATACAAATATACTCCTGGGAAATATAGAGTTATTAAGTATATTACTATAGAAAAAGAAATATATGAAAAGCGTAAAGTTGTTGCTGATTTTATATTAAAGTGAGTTTGTGTTTGTGAACTATAAAATATTTTGTGTAAATGGAAATACGGGATTCAGAAATGAGTCTCGTATTTTTTATTTTATACATTTGCAAAATGAAGAAGCTTATGAAAGAAAAGAATCAAGTAGTGCCTGATGAGGTTTTAAGTAAAGAGTTCCTTAGTCAGTTCAAGACAGAATCCGATGTAAGCAAGTTCCTGAAGCAGTTGCATGCCCAGGTATTGGAAAAGATGCTTGAAGGTGAAATGGATGCCCATTTGGGGTATGAAAAGAATTCTGTGACCGGTAATAACAGTGGTAATTCACGTAATGGCAGCTATCCGAAGAAAATCCAGACCGAACATGGAGAGTCTGTCATTTCTATTCCACGTGACCGTAACGGCCAGTTTGAGCCGATAGCAGTGCCCAAACATGAAAGCCGTGGACTTTCTATAGAAAAACTTGTCATCTCCCTGTATGCCAAAGGAATGAGCGTTTCTGACATAGAGGAAGAGATGCGTGAGATTTATGAAATAGAGCTCTCTACATCGGCCATTTCCATCATTACCAACAAAGTCAATCAGGCTGCCCAGGAATGGCAGAACCGTCCTCTTGATCCTGTTTACCTGATAGTCTGGATGGACGGTATCGTCTTCAAGGTACGGGATAACGGCAAAATCATAAACAAGACCGTTTATCTTTGTGTCGGACTGAAACAGAACGGCCTGAAGGAAGTTCTTGGCATGTGGGTCGGCAAATCGGAAAGTTCTTCTTTCTGGATGGGCGTCCTGACCGACTTAAAAGCCCGTGGAGTGCAGGATATCCTGATTACCTGTACCGACAATCTGAATGGATTTACAGATACCATCCGCACCGTATTCCCTCAGTCATCCACTCAGATCTGTGTGGTACATCAGATCAGAAACTCCTGTAAATATGTCGTTTATAAGGATAAGAAAGAGTTTACAGCGGATATGAAGAATATCTATAATGCACCCAACAAAGAGGTTGCTGCTGCAGAACTTGACAATCTGGAAAGGAAATGGGGAGGAAAGTATCCTTACGCCATACTTTCATGGAGAAACAACTGGGATGATCTGACTGTTTTCTTCCAGTTCCCGCTGGAAATCAGAAAAATAATCTATACTACAAATCTCATTGAGAACCTGAATGGGAAAATCAGAAAGTACACAAAATCAAAGCTTTCATTCCCTTCCGATGATGCAGTCAAAAAGACCGTGTATCTTTCACTTATGGAGATTGAGAAGAAATGGACACAGCCGATTCATAACTGGGGCTTGATTATGAATCAATTTATGCTTATGTTTGAAAACAGAATCCAGATATAAGAACAAACTTACAGCTGAATCCTGTTTCCATTTACACAAAATTTTGGACAGTGTCTATAGAAATGATCCGTGACTTTCTTCAGCAAGACAAGAGCTTTCGATATACTTCGGCATCTTTCTCCGAGAAACAGCATACAATCACTTCTCCTTCATAGCCATGTGCCATTTCTTCCCCGATGGCATTCAATGCGATACGTGCCGCTTCTTCCTTGGGATAATGATATACGCCGGTACTGATACAGGGGAATGCAATGCTTTGGATGCCGTTCTCTCTCGCTAGTATGAAACTGGTATGATAGCATGATGCAAGTTTTTCGGCTTCTCCATGCGTTCCCCCATGCCATACGGGTCCTACGGTATGAATCACTTTCCTGCATGGCAGGTTGTATGCATCGGTTATCTTGCTTTCCCCCGTCGGACAACCGCCCAATGTTTTACATTCCGCTAACAACGCCGGGCCTGCAGCCCGATGGATAGCTCCATCTACACCACCGCCACCCAGCAACGAGCAGTTGGCTGCATTTACAATGGCGTCGACTTTTAAAGTAGTGATATCGGCTACGGTAACATTTATCTTCTTCATTTTTCCTTTCTGTTTTTCTGTATTAAAACCTTTATACAAAGCTATATAATAAATTAGGGAATTATGCAGTTTGGCAGCAAATAAATCAATTATTCTCCTGTTTTGATATTCTTCCCTTTTCATTTTGAAAAGATTTTCTTTTGCTCCCTCTTTTTTCTTGTTGTTATATCTGTATATAAATCAATTACTTATCTCCTGTTTGCCGATAATGGCACACTATTGGCATATAGCGTGGCAGTTAACAATAGTATTAATTAAAAAAAGGAATTATGGATTTATTTTCAATCGGATTTGTGGTTTGTACCTTGAGCGGCATAGCTTGCTTTTGGCTTTTCTTTAAATGCATAGACTGGTTCGAGAAGATCTAAAAAAAGAAAGGAGAAACAAGTTATGTACACAGCATTATTTGTAGTTAGTTTGATTATGTTCGGCTATATGATGTATGTTCTCATCAAGCCGGAGAAGTTTTAAAAAAGTAAGTTAAGAAATAAAGAGTTATGAATACTGAAGTTTTAGGTGTTATAGCGCAAATTGTCTTAATGGTAGTGCTCAGCTATCCTTTGGGCAAATATATCGCTAAAGTTTATAAAGGTGAAAAGACTTGGTCGGATTTTATGAAGCCCGTTGAACGGGTTATGTTCAAACTGAGTGGCATCAATCCCAATGAGGAGATGAACTGGAAACAGTTTTTGAGAGCCTTGCTGGTGGTAAATCTATTTTGGTTCCTTTGGGGGATGGTGCTGTTGGTTACACAAGGTGTGCTGCCGCTTAACCCGGATGGAAATGTCGGTCAGACTGCGCATCAGGCATTCAATACTTGTATCAGTTTCATGGTGAACTGTAACTTGCAACATTATAGCGGTGAAAGTGGGCTGACTTATTTTACTCAGTTATTCGTCATCATGCTCTTTCAGTTTATTACTGCCGCTACCGGTATGGCTGCCATGGCAGGTATAATGAAAGCGCTGGCAGCAAAGACTACTCAGACTATTGGCAATTTCTGGAACTATTTGGTATTAAGTTGTACCCGTGTCCTGTTGCCTCTTTCATTGGTCGTAGGCTTTATCCTGATTGTGCAAGGAACTCCGATGGGCTTTGACGGAAAAATGAAAGTGACCACCATGGAAGGAGCTACACAATATGTATCACAAGGCCCTACGGCGGCTATTGTCCCTATCAAACAATTGGGTACTAATGGTGGTGGTTATTTTGGTGTCAACTCTTCTCATCCATTGGAGAACCCTACCTATTTTGCCAATATGGTGGAATGTTGGTCTATCCTTATCATACCTATGGCGATGGCATTTGCATTCGGTTTCTATCTGAAACGTAAAAAATTGGGTTATAGTATATATGGTGTCATGCTGTTTGCCTATCTGGTAGGAGTTTGTATCAATGTGAGTCAGGAGATGGGTGGTAATCCACGTATTGACGAAATGGGGATAGCGCAGGATAATGGCGCGATGGAAGGTAAAGAAATACGTTTGGGCTCGGCCGCCACTGCTTTGTGGAGTATTACTACTACGGTTACTTCCAATGGTTCTGTCAATGGTATGCACGATTCAACAATGCCGCTTTCGGGTATGATGGAAATGCTGAACATGCAGATCAACACATGGTTTGGCGGTGTAGGTGTGGGATGGATGAACTACTTTACATTTATTATTATCGCCGTGTTCATCAGTGGGTTGATGGTAGGCCGTACACCGGAGTTCCTTGGTCATAAAGTAGAAGCACGTGAAATGAAGATTGCTTCCATTGTGGCACTACTTCATCCGTTTATCATTTTAGTTGGTACGGCATTGGCTGCTTATCTGTTTGTTCATGCGCCTGCATTTGTGGAAAGTGAAGGTGGCTGGCTGAACAATCCCGGATATCATGGTCTGAGTGAAATGCTTTATGAATACACCTCGTGTGCCGCCAATAATGGTTCCGGTTTTGAAGGACTGGGTGATAACACATGGTTTTGGAACTACTCTTGTGGTATTGTGCTGATATTAGGACGTTTTGTCCCGATTGTAGGTCAAGTGGCCATAGCAGGTATTCTGGCTAAGAAAAAATTTATTCCCGAAAGCGCCGGCACATTGCAAACCGATACAGTGACATTCGGTGTGATGACATTTGCGGTTATTTTTATTGTTGCCGCACTATCATTTTTCCCGGTACATGCATTAAGCACTATTGCCGAGCACTTGAGTTTATAATTCTGATAACAGACAACGATATTAATAGAAGATATGAAAGATAATAAATCAGCTTCTTTATTTCAGAAGGAGCAAGTTATTGACAGCATAAAACAATCATTCGTGAAGTTGAATCCGCGAGTGATGATTAAGAATCCGATTATGTTCACGGTAGAGGTTTGTACAGCTATTATGTTCTTGGTGATGCTCTACTCTATCGTTAATGATTCACAAGGCTCATTTATTTATAATTTATGGGTTTTCGTAATCCTGTTCATCACCTTGTTATTTGCTAATTTTGCTGAAGCTATTGCCGAAGCGCGCGGAAAAGCACAAGCCGATAGCCTGAGGAAGACTCGTGAGGAAACCCCTGCCAAATTGATTGTGAACGGGACTTTGAAAACTGTCAGTAGTTCCCGGTTAAAGAAAGGTGATATTTTTGTATGCGAGGCAGGAGATGTAATTCCTGCCGATGGCGAGATCATCGAAGGACTGGCGTCTATTGACGAAAGTGCCATCACAGGCGAATCCGCTCCTGTAATCCGTGAAGCAGGCGGTGACAAGAGTTCAGTAACAGGAGGTACAAAAGTATTGTCCGATCAGATAAAAGTAATGGTAAGCACCCAGCCGGGTGAAAGTTTCCTGGATAAGATGATTGCATTGGTGGAAGGCGCATCCCGCCAGAAAACACCGAATGAAATTGCATTGACTATCCTGTTGGCAGCATTTACATTGGTCTTTGTCATTGTGTGTATCACCCTTAAACCGTTTGCCGATTATACGGGAACTGTCATTACCATTGCTTCTTTTCTGTCCTTGTTTGTCTGCCTCATTCCTACCACTATCGGAGGATTGCTTTCGGCTATCGGTATCGCCGGGATGGATCGTGCTTTGCGTGCCAATGTCATAACCAAATCGGGTAAAGCAGTGGAAACAGCCGGAGATATAGATACGTTGCTTCTTGATAAAACAGGAACAATAACTATAGGAAACCGTAAAGCTACCCGTTTTTATCCGGCTCAGGGAGTGGATGAACATGCTTTCATCGAAGCCTGCCTGCTCTCATCTGTATCTGATGATACTCCGGAAGGCAAATCTATTATTGAACTGGGACGTGAATCGGGTTTACGGATGCGTAATTTGAATACCGATGGTGCTCATATGATAAAATTTACCGCCGAAACCAAATGCTCGGGTATTAACTTGAAGGATGGAACAGAAATCCGTAAAGGTGCATTTGATGCGATCCGCAAGATAGCTTTGTCTGCCGGAAACCCTTTCCCAAAAGAAACGGAAGATATCATTCAAACCATTACAAGTAATGGAGGTACTCCATTGGTGGTAAGTGTCAATAAGAAAATTGCCGGAGTAATAGAATTGCAGGATATCATAAAACCGGGTATTCAGGAACGTTTTGAACGTTTACGCAAGATGGGGGTAAAAACAGTCATGGTGACGGGAGATAACCCATTGACCGCCAAATATATTGCAGAGAAAGCCGGAGTAGACGACTTCATAGCCGAGGCTAAACCGGAGGATAAGATGGAGTATATCAAGAAAGAGCAGGCTGCCGGCAAACTGGTTGCCATGATGGGTGACGGAACAAATGATGCTCCTGCCCTTGCCCAAGCTAATGTGGGGGTTGCCATGAATAGCGGTACACAGGCTGCCAAGGAAGCAGGGAATATGGTGGATTTGGATAATGATCCTACCAAGCTGATAGAGATTGTCGAGATAGGTAAACAATTGCTGATGACACGTGGTACACTGACCACTTTCTCCATAGCCAATGATGTGGCCAAATATTTTGCCATTGTTCCTGCATTGTTCATGCTTTCCATTCCGGAACTGGCTGCATTGAATATTATGGGGCTGCATAGCCCTGAGAGTGCTATCTTGTCTGCGGTTATATTCAATGCCGTCATTATTCCTATTCTGATTCCGCTGGCATTGAAAGGAGTTCAATACAAACCGATAGGAGCTTCCGCCTTGCTTCGTCGTAATCTTTTGATATATGGCATAGGTGGTGTTATTGCTCCTTTTGTGGGTATTAAATTAATAGATTTAGTAGTAGGATTATTCTTTTAACAAGTAAACGACAATGAAAAATTTTATAAAGTCATTCAGACTTACCTTAGTCTTTTGTGTGTTTTTCTCAGTATGCTATATACTAGTCTTATGGATTTTCGCTCAGTTTGCCGGACCTAATTCCGGCAATGCCGAGGTGGTGGAACTTAACGGAAAAGTGGTAGGTGCAGCCAATGTGGGACAATTATTTACGGAAGATATCTATTTCTGGGGACGTCCTTCGTGTGCCGGAGATGGTTATGATGCAACCAGTTCGGCCGGTAGCAATAAAGGCCCTACCAATGAGGAGTATCTGGCTGAAGTAGAAGCGCGGATTGATACATTTTTAAAGCATCATCCTTACTTGAACCGTAAGGAAGTACCTGCCGAAATGGTCACAGCCAGCGGTTCCGGGCTGGATCCTGACATCACTCCGGCCTGCGCATACGTGCAGGTACAACGTGTGGCTAAAGCTCGCGGAATGAGTGAGGAAACTGTAAAAGCCATTGTAGATAAAGCTGTGGAAAAACCGTTTATGGGCATATTCGGTACAGAGAAGGTGAATGTATTAAAACTGAATGCTGCTTTAGAAAAGGCAAAATAATAAAAAATATATAGTCATTAAATTAGGAAGATGTGCGTCATGAAAAAGAGAAGTTTCCTGGATACCGAGAGCCTGTCGGCTCTAGAAGCTGTGGCTATCATTGTATTGTTCTTTGCTTTGATAACATGGATTCTTGATCTTTGACGTGCATCACCCTATTGAATGATGCATCTTGATTCAGAAAAACTCAAAATGGATATTTCCTTTCAGACAATAAGAAGGAAATAGTAGAAATATGTAAAACACGAATATTGATTAGTTTAATTTTTTAAGATGAAAAAGAATTTGAAAAAAGTGGTCTTGGTGCTGGCTTTACTATTGCCTGGAGTGATAAAAGCACAAGAATTTAACGTAACGGCTAAGGCGGATTTTGTAAGTGATTACATTTGGCGTGGCGCTTACCAGAATTCAGGATTTTCTGTACAGCCTACATTAGGATTATCTTACGGCAATCTTTCTTTGTCTGCTTGGGGGAGTCAGAGCCTGACCAAGACAGACGGTGCACAAGAGTTTGACATCAATTTGAGTTATACCATTGGCGGTTTAGGTATTACAGTGACCGACTATTGGTGGAATGGCATCACCATGCCCTACGGGGATTATAAACATGATCATCATTTTGAAGGAACATTAGCTTATAATTTCGGCGAGAACTTTCCTCTGACCTTGAGCTGGTCTACCATGTTTGCGGGAGGAGACGATAACAAAGACGGTGATCGTGCTTATTCCACTTATATCAATGCTTCTTATAATATTGCTTGCCCGGCAGAAATTACGCTCACTCCTTCCGTTGGTTTCACTCCTTGGAAAGGAATGTATGATGCTGATGGTGCTGCTTTTACAGATATTGCTTTAAAAGCTTCCAAGAACATTAATATTACAGATCATTTTTCTTTGCCTTTGTTTGTACAGGCTATTGTTTCGCCCTCATTTGACAAAACTTATCTGATAGCCGGATTAAGTATTGGGTTTTAAATATGTGATTTTTTTAACAAAAGGAAGTGTCAAAACGAAACCGGACTATCCAATCGTTAACTGTAGGGGCAGGGTTTGCCTGCCCGAAGACACAAAGCAAACTGTTTTCGGGCGGGCGAACCTCGCCCCTACGAACGAAACGACAGCATTATCCACGTTTTGACAACCCTTTTTTGTTGTATAGAGTGACTTGTCCTTTTTTGAGTCTTGCCGGACGTGGTATTTTTGTTCAAAGAGTTACCACGTGGAGAATGGAGTATGGCAAAAACTAAAGATAGTTTTGTATCTCTTTAATGTTATTCAACTTAATAAAGTGGGAGTGCGTTACTTCTCCTTCATATTGTTCGTGTGCCCAAGTGACATGATGAGGTACATAGGCTGCATAACCTCCGAGTTCCAATATGGGAATAATATCCGACTTTATCGAGTTACCTATCATCAGTAAATTTTCTGCCTTACATCCTAAATGATCAAGCAATCTTTTATAATCCGCATTTTTCTTGTCGCTCATTATTTCTATGTGACAAAAGTATTCTTGTAGTCCGGACGCAGAAATCTTTCTTTTTTGATCGAACAAATCATCTTTGGTGGCCAATACTAATTTATAATTTTCGTGCAAGGCTGATATGACTTCTTGCACACCGTCCAATAATGTGATTGGTCTTTGCAGAAGTTCCTGACCTGATCGGAGGATTTCTTTTACGAGATTGAGGTCTCCTTCTCCATTAGTAACTTTGCAAATGGTTTCAATCATGCAAAGCAGCATTCCTTTCAGTCCATAACCATAGATATGCAGATTTTTTATTTCTGTCTTGAACAATTCTTCTGATACGGAAGGAGCCGGTGAATATTTCCTCAGAAGATGACAAAATTTGTGTTCCAACTCTTGAAAATAAAGTTCATTTTCCCAAAGAGTGTCATCGGCATCAAAAGCGATAAATTCTATTTTATTTTTCATGTTTTATTATTAGAATAGGAAGAGGGAGCAAATCATATCATAATGTATTGTTTTGTCCGTCTTTTACGTTCTGTATAAATTCGGCAACATTTCGTCCATCCACCAAGCCATGGTGGACACTGATGGATATAGGAAGCAAAAGTTTCTTTTTTTCTTGTATCAGCTTACCTGTGGAAATTTTGGGTATAGAATCTCCTGTTTGAATTGAACCGGCATGTTTCATCTCGGAAAAGGCAAACCAGGGCAGAGCCGAATAACGGATGACATCCGCTCTTGCTGTGTCCTTGGAAAAAGAAAGTCCGGTACTGTTTTTTACTCTATGTATTTCCTTTTCTGCATTTTCAATAAATAAGGAAAGATCTGTGTCATACTCAAAAAATCCAAAGCCAAAAGTTCCGTCCTCTCTTCCGATAGTGGGCGAAATATTGATTTTATCATATTCTACTACTTCTCCGTTTTCTATACGTAATTTGAATGCAGTAGTCGCATTGATACATTTCAATAGGAAGTACACAGAATAAAGAAAAAAAGAAACTTCCATATTTTTACTTTGTTGATATATGCTTGTGAAATCAACAGTCGTGGTAATTCCCCAAAAAGGGTCATCGAGAGCCGAGAAGAATTTAAAATGCTCTTTTCTATTCCAATTGTCCAGGTTAATAACTCGCTTCATTTTCTATTTACTCTGTTTTTCTTTTATGTGTATTATTTCTGTTACAACTATTTTAACGATAAAACGTATTGTTGCAAATATACAAAAAGTATTTTAACAGAGATGTTCTTTGTTTGCTTTAAATCCATTTTATTATCTCCTGTTCTGTGTTAAAGTTAAGAATGGATAACAGCAACTATTTTAAAAGGTTATTCAGGACTGGTAATCAACTATATGTCTGTTTTGTTTATAAGGGAAAGAATTATTTAATCAAAAAACAAAAGCAACAAATACCTGTCGGGCAAATTTGTTGCTTCTGTTTATTCAGGAAGGTCACATGACAAAAGAGTCTTGTAATTGAGTTTGTTTTATTACATCAAATTTTTCTGATGGAATATCCAGAAAGGCTTTGCACAGTGTCATTAATGCCTTTTCTCTATCTTGTTCCCGTACCAGCACTGAAAGATTGTGAGTACTGCTGCCATATGAAATCATACATACCGGCATCTCTTTCAGCGTTTCTATAATTCTGGCTTCCAACCCTGTATGCTTTTCCCAATTTAGATCGCCAATAACGCTGACCACAGACATTTCTGTTTCCATTCCTATTTCCGCATACTTATGTAATTCACGATATATCAGGCGTAATGTGTCGTTGCTACATTTCACAGCCAATGAAACACTCACATTAGAGGAAGTCGCTAAATAGACAGGAACCTTATATTTCTCGAACACATCAAATACTTTGCCAATAAATAGATAAGAAGTAAGAACCCCCAATGAACGAAGTTTGACAAAGACCACACCTCTGCGTGAAACAGCAGCTTTTACTTTTGTTCCTGTTTTTTCTGATGATATCCGTAATGTATCTTCCGGTGTTTTTATCAATACAATGGCCATACCGACGGTGCGCGCCAGCGGAATACATTCCGGATGAAGCAATGCAATGCCGCTATCAATAAAATTCTCGGCTTCACCGTATGTAAGAGTCCGAGTATGTTCCATACCTTGGAAACAAATTTCATCAGAATGTAAGGATGTTATAATTTCATCCGCATGGAATACAGCCCCGATAACAGTGGCATAATACTCATTTCCTATTTGTGGGAAGAAATCCACTTCATCATATGCATTTTTACACAAACGGCTTTGGGTAATAAGAATGGGGACATCGGGACAGTCTTTCATCAGTTCTTCTACATTTTTTTTCACATACTTTATATCCGGTTTCCGATCAAGCCCTAGTCGCATGAAATGACATGAGTTCAAGATGAAGTTCTTTTTCGTACATTCTTCTAAATAATGTGACAGAATAAGAGAGGATATCATTGCTCCGTGAGCCATAATCTCATGATCGTCAATGATGTTCGGATTTTCATTACATAAACGGGAAATTTGATCGATGTGTACTTTTATTTCTTTGGCAGCTTCTGCTTTCTGCATTTCGGAGGAAAGAAGATTGTCCAGCCAATTTCCACAATCATTCTCGAAATCCTGCAATTGATTCATAACCTTTTCGATATCGAGATGGAATAAAGAAATAGAAACAGCTTGCAGCTTTTGGGCAATGCCGGTAAAAGTGTCGAGCACTATAATAGAACGTTCGTTCATGCTAATTACTTCAGTCCGATGTTTCAGTTCGGTGGCAGATTTAATATTTTCTAAATTATATACTTTCATTTTTGTATTGCATTTTATTCTTTTGGAGTTTCTTTTTCATTTTAACAGGCAAATTTCCATATTGGAAAGCTATATTCTTACTAGTTTCATCTTTATTAATTTGTTAATCAGTTGTTTATTATTGTTTGCTCGCTACCTTTTCTATAAGTTGATAGCGTTATACTCTATATAAATCAAAATCGATGCCATTGCAAAAATTGCACTTTTATCTTTCGGCTATTTCATTTCCCATTTTAGAAAAAAGGCTTTCATATTGAAAAAGTATAAACTAATTGACAAGTATATATCA
>OIME01000011.1_pt1 | contig 24285 bp, 25 predicted proteins | sample 1584751 | NCBI WGS metagenome assembly OIME01 (sample SAMN02674597, study PRJEB24791) | human gut metagenome, SKBSTL013 | isolation source: stool | host: Homo sapiens | place: USA
ACAGCTACTTTTTTGCCTTTCAGATCATCTACGCTCTTGATTCCTTCGTCATTTGTCTGATTGACCATAACAACCTGACCTGAATCACAATATACATCTGTAAAGTTCATAACTTCTTTTCTTTCATCTGTTGCACAAAATGCTGCAGCTCCCATATCCAGTTTGCTTTCTGAGAGTGAAGTCGTCAGTGCCGAATAATCCATTGCCTGCACTCCTCCGTCAATCTCGAATCCAAGCAGATCCTGAAGATCACTGATAAGATCCAGGTCATATCCGATTAATGTCTTTCCGTCTTCATCGTAATAAGAAAATGGTCCGAAGAGTCCGCTTGTTCCTACTTTCAGTTTTACACCTTTCATGCTGCCTTTGATATCGTCTTCTGTCAGAGTTTTCTTTGTCTCGGACTTGGATGAAGAATCATCACTTGATTTGCTTCCGCATCCTACGCCAAGCATTGCCACCATTGCTGCACACATCATAACTGCTACTATTTTCTTTTTCATATTGTGGTCCTCCTTATTGCTTCTTTGGAATCTGCCATAAAACAGCTTCCTTCGATAACTGAAAATGTAAGGGCGCATTACAAAAATCATTTGTAATGCGCCCTTGCATTTTCTGTCCAACAGACTTTCCAACTTTCCCGGGATGAACTGAAATATAAGAAAGCGACGCAGGTTTATAAACTGCGACGCCTTTGTCTGCCTTGTTCCTTATGAACTTGTGATTATTCTAACTGTTTTACCGATTTCCGTCAATCTGCAATTTTGCTTAAAATTATCTGTTAATTTTCTCCATTTATCGTTTTTATTACGAATTACTTTCCCTGTTTTTACACTATCTATAAAATCTAATCACTGATTATATATTATTTTGTGTTATTTCACTATTAGTATTTCTAATACCTGTTTTTGCATTCTCTTTTTGGATATATTCTTCTAAAGTCGGAAATGCCATTGCTTCCCCGGTACACATCACCAGAAGATCATCCCGGAGTGCCATTGCTTCCACCGTATCCACTTTTCCAAGTTCTTTCAGCAGCCCAAGAGTCTTTTCCTGAATTCCTTCCGATACATCATCCCATTTTTCACGGAATCTGCGCAGCCTGTAGTATACTTCCTTCTCCGATGTATACTTTTTCATAATCTGCAGCATCTGCTCTGGACAGCCTTTCAGATCAATGTGCCTGATGATATTTTTCAGATCTACCGCATCATCCAGCGCATTGTGGCTGACTTCCGTTCCGAGTCCGCAGATGATCTTCAGGCTTCCAATCCCCGCACTTTGCAGATCCAGCTTTGCTGAATAGATTCCTTCTATATCCTTGATCATACGAAAGATCCTGTTCACGATCTTTCTGGTCCGTTTCGATATGTCCTTGCGGTATTCCAGCAGATCCCGCTGTATCACATATTTATCCGGTCCCCATACATAGATCCTTGATACCTCCCATGCTTCCAGCTGCTCTGCGACTTCTTCCATCACAAGTTCATAATCCGGGGCACTTAAGAGATCTTTCCTCTCAATCCCGGTCATCTCCTGGAACCGGTCATGCAGTTTGTCTTCTGCATAAATATAGGAATGAAATCTTGTTACTTCTTCAAAGTTCTTCCCACAGACTACAAACCCGATCGACACAAGCTTCGCCGGCGGTCCACCTTTTATCTGGGATGTTAAGAATTCCGTATCCAGGAACGCAATCATCTCGTTGTCGAGTTTTTCTGCGATATTAGGTGTGCTTTGTGTGAACGATTTTTTATTTATATTTTTATTTATGCTCTTCTTTGGTTTTTTCCTGATCTTTGCCAATGAAACCACTCCTTGTCATTTCGTTTTGTTCCTTTTGAAATGATACAGGGTGTGAAGAGATTTTGCAAGTATCTTTATTTCTTCCGTTTTATCCAAGATTCTCCGGTTATGTTGTACTCCTCAATTACTCTGTCAAACGGGAACTATCCTGCTTTCACAATATTCACAGCAGTTCCAATTATCACCGCCTCATATGGACGCAATACATTTCCTTCTCTGTCATCCTCATAATTCCGAATCCAAACTTCCCCATCTTTCCACTCATCAAGCAATGGGCAGCTAACTTCCTCATCCGTAAAGTTTGCACATACCAGCATCTTTGTATGCTCATCTGTTCTCGTATAGGCGAAAATTCTCTCATCTTCCGGCAGAAGAAGTTCAAATTTTCCATTCACGAATACTGGATTTTCTTTTCTTAAACGAATCAGCTTCTGATAATAGTAAAATACCGACTTTTCATCTTCCAGTGCCTCTTTGGCATTGATTCTGGTATAATTTGGATTCACGGCAAACCATGGTTCTCCTGTTGTGAATCCTCCGTTCTCATCCCCGTTCCACTGCATCGGAGTACGGGCATTATCACGGCTTCTTGCGTAGATAGACTGCATGATTTCTTCTGGCTGATATCCTTTTTCCAGACGCTCTTTGTACATATTCAATGTCTCAATATCTTCATATTCCTCAATGCTGTCAAACTGCACATTCGTCATTCCCAGCTCTTCTCCCTGGTAAATGTAAGGAGTTCCCTGCATTCCATGAAGCATTGTCGCCAGCATTGTTGCCGACTCTTTTCTGTATTTTCCGTCATTTCCCCAACGCGACACGATTCTAGGAAGATCATGGTTATTCATGAACAGACTGTTCCATCCTGTCTGATATAAAGTATTCTGCCACTTTGCAAGGCATTTTTTCAGCTTAACCAGATTCAATGGAATCGTATCCCATTTTTCTTTTCCTTCTTCCTGATCAAGCATAATGTGCTCAAACTGGAAAACCATGGAAAATTCACTGCCATCCGGATTGCTATATTTCTTGGCAATTTCCGGTGTTGCTCCCCAGGCTTCTCCAACAGTGATCATATCCCCCTTCTGAAATGTTTCTCTGCTTAGTTCACGCAGAAATTCATGCAGCTTTGGTCCATTATTTGTGATCTTAAGATCTGGCTCTTTTGCAATCTGATCGATTACATCCAGACGAAATCCGCCTGCTCCTTTTTCCATCCACCAGAGAATCATATCATAGAGTTCTCTTCTCACTTTCGGATTCTCCCAGTTCAGATCTGGCTGTTTCACTGAAAACTGATGAAAATAATACTGTCCCAGTTCTGGAACCCACTCCCATGCCGGTCCTCCAAACACAGAATTCATATCATTTGGGTAAATACCTTCTTCTCCGTCACGCCACACATAATAATCATGATACGGATTGTCTTTGCTTTTCTTTGCCTCCAAAAACCATCTGTGTTCATCTGAAGTATGATTCAGCACAAGATCCATCATAATTCGGATTCCGCATTTCTTTGCCTCCGCAAATAACTGTTCCATATCTTCCATTGTTCCGAACATCGGCTCAATATCCTGATAATCTGAAATATCGTATCCATTGTCATCCTGTGGCGAACGATACACCGGTGAGAGCCAGATTGCATCTATTCCAAGTTTTTTCAAATAATCCAATCTGCTGATAATTCCTGGAATATCACCAATTCCATCTCCATCCGAATCTTGAAAGCTTTTCGGATAAATCTGATATACAACTGCATTTCTCCACCATTTATTCTTATTTCCCATACTCATTCTCGATATCTCTCCGGCAGATTTTCTGATTCTACCGGGATATCCTCTCCTTTCTAACCATATACCTGGTTTATTTTTTTCTATATTTTAACGGAGAAACTCCATATGTTTTTTTGAAGCTTCTGATAAAATAGCTTACATTCTGATATCCACTCTGCATTGCAATCTCTGTAACAGGAATATCCGTATCTTGTAACAGCTGTTTTGCATGCTCTAACCTTAAATGTGTTATATATTGCGAAAGGGTAATATGAAAATGTTCCTTAAAATATCGCGATATATATTTTTCCGAAAGATGAAACTGCTCACTAAATTCTTTTAATGATATCTTTTCCATAAAATTCTGCTGTATATATGAAATCATTTCTTTTTCTATCGTATTTCTCCCGCTTTTATCATTTTCGATTACAAAGCCCCTCTCCCACATTTCAAGAATAAATTGTAAAAGAATTATTTTTGTCTTTATCTGAGCAGTTATTATGGACTCAGTTTTCTTATTTTTTGCCACATATATTTCAACCAACTGCTCACATAGTTCTTTTGCTGTATCTTTTACTCTTGGACTTATCATCAGATGACCATTTTTTAACGGCTCCAATAATTTATCATCCAACATGTCATTTATGCAAAAAGATATGTATTTTAACGGAAAAAGGAAAGTAAAATAATCCACTGTACCAGTCTGTGAACCCATAAAATGCAGATTGCCCGGCGACACTACAAAAGCATCCCCGGGGGTTCCAATATAATTTTCTCCTGATATACTTACAGTCAAAAATCCACTTTTTACATATATAATTTCCAGTTCATCATGCCAATGAACCGGTATCTGAAATGATCGTCCCTCATTTTTTATATGATATGTACTAAACGGATCATCCTTTGTACCATGTGGTTTATTTTCCTTTAATTCAAAGTACATACTCTCTCCTATACTTCTACAAGACCTTTACTCTTCCATTTTCCACTCTTCCATCTAAGTACCATTCCCACTGCTCTCGCACATTCGTCACCTGCCATAGCAATATATGCTCCTACAGCCAGAAGTCCCATGTGTATTCCGAGAAAATAGGTTCCGCCAACTGCAAACAAATACATAAATATCGCACCTAATATAACCGGAAAAAATGCGTCTCCGCTCGTTTTTAACGCCTGCCCATATACAAGGTTTGTTACCCTTCCAAGTTCAAGAAATATATCTACTATTAACAACTTTACCACAAGATTTATCATCTGTATATCATCCGTAAATATATGCACGATAAAATGTCCGGCAAATGCAAAGGTCACGGAAAAGCATGTCGCTGTGATGATACCATATATCGCAGCTTTTCTCGTCCCCATGTTACATTCCTCAAACTCTTTTGCTCCAATTCTCCAGCCGGTCATAATTGCATTTGCCTGAGCAAGGGCAGCTCCCACGCAATACGAGAAATTTGCAATCTGTATCGCATATGAACGCGCTGTAACATTCATTCCATCCACATCCATCTGATTCATAAAACGCACTATAAATGTCATTGCGATGTTGTAAAATGCTGTTTCAAGCGCAGAAGGAAAACCAATCTTAACAATCTGTGCAAATATCTTTCCTGATGTAATTCGCTCAGGACTCTGCTTTGCTTTTATAAGTACAGCCCCCATGCCGGCTACAATAATAAGATTTACAACTCTCGAAATAACCGTGGCAACAGCAACTCCCATCACACCCCAGTTGAATGCAAATAAAAATACTGAATTAAGTATTATATTGAGAACATTTCCAACAACAGTTCCTATCAAAGAATGTTTTGTATATCCAAACACTCTCAAATAACTGGAGAAAATAGGAATCAGTGCATTTAAAAAACATGTGCCGCCAACAATTCTAAGATATATTTCAGCCGGCTCAAGCAAAGCCGGAGCAATACTTACGCTTCTAAGTATCCCACCAGAAAAAGTAGCAAGAACGACAGACATTACGATACCTATCAATGCGTTGAATATAAGTCCAAGTTGCCTTGCCTGATATGCTATCCCCGGTCTTCCAGCTCCGATATTTTGTGACATAACGGCTATCATACCCGATGATATTACTCCAAACATAATAATAAAAACACTTATATATGTATTTGCTGTTCCCACTGCTCCTACAGCCTGATCACTTACAGATGATAGCATAAGCGTATCGACCATACCTGAAAGCATATAAAATAAAGTTTCTAAGCATATTGGCACAGATAGCTGTGTTAATGTTTTTCTTTCCGCTGCCATAGTTTTTCTCCTCACATACAATTCAAGAATACCATATCAATAATACGATATATTTCTATGTAATTCTTGTATAATATCATGTGAAAATTGCACTATTTCTACTTTGTCTTAAGGAGCACTGGGTGCGAGCTAAATTGATTACTCATGCTTACAAGGATTTGCAAATCAGGATAACTTTTTCCGTTTTCCCAATTTGAAACAGTTTGCCTGTTTATAAATGGACTCATATACCTCATCTGCACTACTGAATTTTGCATTAAACATGAGCCACTTGTCATCATCGTCTGAAACAAAGCTGTTCATCATATCAGCCAACTCAGATTTTGTCACAACATCCTTCAAGCCTTCTGCAACATCTGAAATCTGCTTTTCAAGAGATATCATATCTGAGTTGATTTTGTTAATTTCTATTCTGTTGTTAGCAGTTTCCATGCTTAACTGAAGTATTTCCCGCTGACCTATTAAATCACGATTTTCTAATATGTAATCTTTCATTTTCTTAAAGGTTCTTATTAATGCCTTGCTCTGCTTAACAGCCAACGGTCCTTTCAAAACAGTCATCAGCATATATAATCCTTGCTCTGTAAATACATGAGGATTATAACGACTTTTTGAACTTATATTTGCGGTACAATTTTTGTACCGCAAATCTTCTAATTCCTCATCTGTCAATTCAAACATAAAATCTTCATCAAATTTTTCAATATTATTTTTTACCTGTCTATTAAATCCCTTCGTATCATAGCCATATATCTCTGCTAAATCAGCATCAAGCAATACCCTTTTACCCCTAATTTTATACAGTTTTTCTTTTAGATATTCTTCTGTTACTGTAACATCGATTTCTTTCTTTTTATCTTCTGCCATAGAATTCCTCCATCCATTTTGCGGTCAAAAAAATTGTCCGCAACTCTCATATAACATATTGCTGACATCAGCAATATGTTCTATTCCTCTTTTCTCTTTATTTTGTCATAATACGCTTTATACCTATAAATCGTCCTCTCACTGACATTGTTCCTCTTCGCAATTTCTACCATTGTCATGCCGCTCTCATACCCAACAACAAAATCATTATAAATTGCCATCCACTTGGCGTTATGTTTCTGACGACCGCTTAACTTACGATTTCTGTAATACTCCAATTCCTCCCGAAGTTCTGCATTCTCTTTTTCCAACTCCTCAATTCTTTTTAATGCCTCTTCAAGTGTTACAGATTTCTCCATTACCTTCTCCTCCATTCATGTCATTTTCATTTTGTCTTTATTATAAATATCTGTGCTTCTTTAGTCAATCCGACTATGTCATGTCGTATCATTTTTTACAATAGCTTTCATACAATCGAAATACCGCTGATATCTTTTACAGGTTAAACTTCTCCAAAAGCAGTCAGCCTGTATGTTTTTTATCCAATCACGTAAAATCCATTTTCTTTTTATTGCCGATCCATATTTTAAGATCAGTGCTGTCACAACATCCACACATCTCTCAAATCAGTCTTAATACATCAGTATTATTACCTTGTCCCTTGAACACTTCCATATCTGCAAAAAGGACATCCCCTGACCTGTAAAATCTACAGTTCCGGAATGTCCTTTTTTCCATACTTCACTATATTTTTAACACATGATACTGCTTATCCACAATCTATATGATTCCAAAATGTCTAAATGCCTGCATAATCGCATCTTCCTTCTCCGGTGTACACTGTGGCTGTCTCGCATTCTCTGATTTAGCCGGATTGAAGTTCTCACCGACATCTAATCCACACTTCTTCTTAATCTGTGCGATATACAGTGATGAAACCTTCAGTCCTGTCTTTTCAAGTACATATGCCTTTATCTGCTCATAAGTTGCTTTTCCCTTAAATTCAGATAAATCCATATCCTCCAGAGAGAAGTCCACCTTCACTTTTCTGCTATCGACCATTCCCTTGGAAAGCAAGACAACCGTCTCACAGAACATATTTTATCGCAAGGCTTTTAAAAATGGAATAGATTTTACCAAACGACAGTTTTCAAAAAACTTATCTGTCAAAAATTAATTTCTCCCACGGTTCATATCCTGCCATGTAGCCGAATTCTTCCTCATTTCTGAATCCTTCAAGAAGTTTTTCTTTTACACAATCTAATATAGCTTCATCAATATCTCTGAACTTCATATGCTTATATAAACCGGACTTTCTAAAATCATACATAGTACCCACATTATCAAGAAGATGTTTTACCACCTTATATGTTCCCTCTACATCTTTCCCTGCACATACAATATCAAGCATTGGCGAATACTCATTATATTTTCCCATTTCCAATGTATGTGCAACTGCCTGTACCTTCCCTGACAAAAATCTCGCATAACCGATATCATTTTCCCGCAATGCCAGTCCAGCCATTGTGGAAAGAACAAAATTAAGTGTACTAAAGCCGGAAAAAATAATATTTTCATATTTTTCATATGCTTCTTTGATTTTTCCCTGTTTCTGGAGTAATCTTCCCTGATAATAACTTTTCATAGGATCGTATTCTGAAAAATAGTCCAGATATTTTTCCGCCTTGGTGTAATTCTTCTTACGTAAATAAAATCCAAATAAGGAATCTGCTGCATGATGCTGTATCTCTTCATTCTCATCATGTAGTGCCAGCTCATACCATGCGTTAATCTGCTTATCATATTTTTCCGGATTCGTGTATTTATCCGTTATTCTTCTTGCATCAAGCATTACCGCAGTCTGCCAGATAAGCATGTTACAATTCGGATATTCCTTTATAAGTCTCAATGCCCATTCATAAGTCTTTTCATAGCCTTCTTCTGAAAACATCCTGTCCATCTTCCTGATAATTTCTTCGATTTCAGTATCTGAGAGTTTTTCATGAAAAGAAAGTAATGTATCAAGTGAAATATCAAGCAGTCTTGCAATTGGTGCCAGCAGTTCAATATCCGGCTTGGAATTACTATTCTCCCATTTGTTTACAGCCGGTGTCGTCACGCCTAATCTGTTTGCCATCTCCTCCTGCGTCATACCAGCTTCTTTTCTATATTTTTTTATAACAACACCTATATCCATTTGCTTCATCTCCTAAAAAATTCAAAAGCTTTTGTATACTCAGCATATCAGATTCATATAGATTGCACAATTGAACAGTGTTTAATTCCTATTCAATTTAATTAACCAGTTGGAAATGTTGCTAAAATACTGTTTAGATTTATCATACATACAAAATGGAAGTTATCTATTTCTCCTCTTCGTTAAGACCTAGTTCATTACATATTACTTGCTATCCCTGATACCTTATTCTTTCAACCAGCGTTTCCTTTTTCAGATTACTGCTTAAAACGCAGGAAAGTACAATCTGCAACAGACCGACCAAAAAAATCATAATAAGAATTGGTACGATTGGAACATGATAGATATTCATTCCAAATATTCCATTATGTTTTGCATAGGAAAAAAGTGCATAGCCGAGCGGCAGACCAATGATCAAAGCTACGCATATGGTGCCAACCGTAAAAATCAGTCCCTGTAACTGCAGACATAAATTTAATTGTTTATTTGTCATACCCACAGCCTGTAATACACCATATTCCTGCTTTTTTGTCGTAATATTCATGATCATGGTGTTTGCCATATTCATAAAACCGATGAGTCCTACAACCGCCATAAACAGATAACAGCCAAGCTTCATCATGCGAGCTGTGAATTCTGCAGATTGTAACTGTGCATGATAGGTATCCATTTTTATATGCGAAGTATTAGAAATCAAAGTATTCAGACTCTGTTCCACAGATGCCACATCTTTTTTATCACAGTCCACCCACAGATAGCCATAGGCTGTTCCTCTCGGATTCATGGAACGATATACACCTTCCGGAATGACAAGATAAGTGTCCGCACTTACAAAAGATCCTGCAATCTTTCCCTGATAGGTATAGGTTCCACTTCCATTCTCAAAGTCAAATGCAATGGATTCACCCGGAGCATATCCATCTTGTTCCATCCACGTTGACCAGCCAAAGAAAATATCACCATTCTTTACCGCCTGATCATAGTCCATAGAGCCAATATCCCCGTCCTGGCGCATAAAATCAAAATCATTTTTACTCACAATAGCAGCCGGAAATCTTGTTCCGTTCAGATTTACAGAGACAATCTCTCTCGTCATGACATCTGTTACTCCCGGAATGCTTTTGATTTCTTCAATCAGCGAATCATTCAATGGATTATCCGTCAGAATCGTATCCAGATTATTCTCCGGATATCTTTCATCATACTCAGCAGAATAGTCAAGCTGCAGTTCAAATTGTCCATGATTAACGGAAAGACGTGCTTCATGCTCCGTGTCAATATTTCCCACATAATTAGAGATAATCACAAACAATGCGCAGGAAAGCCCCAGTGTGAGGATGGTACCAATGGTTCTTTTTGGATTACCCGTTATATTTGCCATTGCCATAGAAAACACGGTGACATTTTTTCTGCCATTTCGTTTTCCTTTTTTGTGTGTTTCTGCATTTTCTAAATACCGTGTTGCTTCGATAGGTGAAATCCGTGAAACAATTTTCATTGGTTTACGCAGCGCCAAAGCAACGGTAAAAAATGACACGAAAATACATAGAAGCATAACAGGCAGGGAAAACAGTGGCACCTGCTGATTTTGAACTCCCATAGAGCCCGTTCCGGTTGATACAAGGTTTCCCTGTTCTACCAGCCAGTTAAAACCGCATTTTGCAATCAGAAAACCAAGAAGCAATCCAACCGGTATTGAAAAAATTGTCAAAAACATACCCTCTCTGAAGATCAGTTGTTTCATCTGCTTTTTTGTCGCTCCCAGAGCCTTGATTTTTCCATACTCCTGTATCTTGTTGGCAATACCGACCTGAAAAATATTATAAATGACCACAACAGAGAAAAGTACAATTGCAAGAATCAAAACCCCGCATACCGCAATCGTTTCATAACTCGGCTGCAAGACCCATTGCAAATAGAGATCATTGACTATAACGTTTTTTTCTTCGATCCCACAAGCTGCTGCAATCTGCTTTATAACCGAATCAATATTATTCATAGATACATTTGCAGAATCATTTAAAGTAAAATAAATATTATACTGTCTGTCATTCTCTGCGACGTGCTCATCATAAAACTCCTGTGACCCGAAAGCAACATAAGATGCCTCGATGGTATACTCATCCCGATCATATAGGATTCCGCTGACAACAAATTCTTCCGGCTTATATTCTGACTGCATCCCTGCGCGGTAATCCAGTGTAACCGTATCTCCGATCTTTACATCACCATACCCCATTGCACGAAAAAATGCTCTTCCTGCGGCAATTTCCTGCATTTTTTCCGGATACTTTCCTTCCTTCAACTCATATTCTTTATTATAAGGAAGCATTTTTCTTGCAGTCTCATCCATGCAGACAAACCCGCCTTTTTCATTGCCTTTTATGATACCTTCGGTGCACATAGTGCCTGTAGCATCTATTTCCGCACGGCGGTTTACTTCTTTTAACTGCGATCCGTCTGCGGAAACAAACAGACCATAATTGCTTCCATATGATCCTGCCGCCTGACTTTTCTGCAAACGTATCATTCCATTTCCCACAGTACTGATAATCACAAGCAGCATCGTAGTCAGACATATGGACATCATAATCAGTATACTTCTTGTCTTGTTCTTTTTGTCATTGCTATATGCAATCCTGCTTATTGTCTTCATCTGAAATCCACCACCTGTCCGTCCTCAATCACCAGAATACGGTCAGCGACCTGTGCAATTTCGTCATCATGGGTAATCATTACAATTGTCTGTCCATATTTTTTTGCTGTCATCTTAAGCAGGGCGATCACCTCATCACTGGTCTTAGAATCAAGATTTCCTGTCGGCTCATCTGCAAATATAATTTCCGGACGATTCACCAGTGCTCTTGCAATTGCTACTCTCTGCTGCTGTCCTCCGGATAACTGATTTGGCAGATTATAAATCCGGTTTTCAATCCCCAGAGTTGCAATAATATCATTTACATACGCTTCATCCACTTTTCTTCCATCCAGCCCCAGTGGCAGTACAATATTTTCCCAGACATTAACAGATGAAACCAGATTAAATGCCTGAAAAACAAATCCGATTTTTCTTCTGCGGAAAACAGCAAGGGCATCTTCCTTCATCCTGTATAAATCTTTCCCTGCTAAAGTAACACTGCCTTTTGTCGGGGTGTCTAGCCCTCCAAGCATATGAAGTAATGTACTTTTACCGGAACCTGACTTTCCAACAATTGCGACAAATTCTCCCTGCTCAATCTGAATGTCCACCTGATTGACCGCTTTGACCTGATTCTCACCCGCGCCATAAAACTTACAAAGCTGCTTGGTTTCTAATATCACACTCATGTGTTGCCTCCTTTTCAATTCTGTAAAGCGTACCTTTTCAGCACGCTTTCTTTGCCTGTTTATATATTTGGTCATTTTTCAACCTACATCCAAATTGTATCAGGACAATCTTTCATTTCACTTTCAAAAAACGAGCAGAAATCTTACAGAATTGTAAGATTTCTGCTCACTTAAAATTTAACCAACATATGGTAATTGAATCACAAACGTGCTTCCTTTTTTCTTTTTGCCGGAGGTTACCGTAATCGTACCTGCGTGTTTTTCGATAATTTCTCTCGATAGAAAAAGTCCGATTCCTGTACCACTCTTTTCCATGACCTCCTTGGAACTTCCTCTGTAAAATCGTTGAAAAATTTTGTGATACTCATTCTGCGGAATACCAATTCCCTGATCCTCAATTTCCATTCTTACAAGATCGTTTCTTTTTTGTAACCGGATAAATATTTTTGAACCACACGGACTGTACTTGACCGCATTATCCAGAACGTTGATCACAGCTTCACCAAGCCACCTTTTATCCTGCATAATCGTGCATGTTTCCAGCTCTTTTTCATAGTCAAAAACGAATTCAATTTCTTTCTCATCCGCTTTAGGATAAGTGCGGTTCACAGCAGATATGACAGTATCCATAAGCGGAAGTTTTTTCTTATTAATCTGAATCAGTCCAGTTTCCATCTTGGATATTTCAAGAAGCGACTGCAATAATGTCTCCAGTCCATCCAGAGCACTCCGACAACGGATACGAAACTCCTCCTGTTCTGTGGCACTTAAGTCATTCTGCATCAGCACACTAAAACATGTATCCAAAGCTGCAACCGGTGTCTTTAACTGGTGAGAGATATCAGAAACCATTTCTTTCGTGCTCTCTTTTTCTTCCCGTGCTTCTTCCTTTAGCAACTGAATATGATGTCCGATTGCTTCAAGCTGGTCATTCAATTTTTCCAGTTCTGCATGATTTTCCGTTTTCAGTAAATCATCAAATTTATTTTCACGGAATCTGATCAGAATTTCTTCCAACTGGTCTAAAATTTTCTGATGACACGCATCTTCTTTTTTCTTCCAATAAAGTAAAAAAGTCAAAAGAAGCACGCATATCACAGTGCTTACAGCACCGGTCACCATAACCTGATGCCGGAATTGCGAATAAAATGCATTCCCTTTATTCCCCCAGTATCCATATTGCTCCAATAATCGCCTTCCCTGTTCGTTAGTTTCAATATCCTTATCCTTAAGCAATTCCGAAACAGCATCCAGCCCGGAAAATTCTTCCTTTGCAGCAATCTCTGTCATAAGATTCATTTTATATTTATAATCTTCATAAAACACATACGTGGTAAAGCAATTTAATATTGCAAACAATAATATGACAGGTAATACCAAGGAGAGCACTACTGTAATCTTCTTGCGATATCTCTTTGTCACTGCCTTACCTCCTGATTCCATATATACCCAAGACCTCTGATATTCTTTATATAGACCGGTGCAGCCGGATTGTCTTCGATTTTCTCACGGAGTCTTCTGATATTGACAGCGATTGTATTTTCATCCACAAAATCCCCTTCCAGATCAAACACATTTTCCAATATTTGTGTTTTTGAAAGAATCTGTTTCGGATTCTGAAGAAAAAAAGTCAGCATTTTCAACTCCGTTTTTGTCAGACTGATTTCACGACTCTTTATCAGGACTTTCATTTCTCCTGCGATAAATACGATATCTCCCGAAATCATCTTTCCGGCTTCCGTTTTCTCCTGTCTGCGGCGGAAATGTGCTTCTATTTTCAAAAGAAGTACCGAAAGACTAAACGGCTTTGTAATATAATCATCTGCCCCTGCTTCATATCCCATGACCTGATCCATCTCCTGATCTAGTGCTGTAAGACAAATAATGTATGTATTATAATTGCATCTCATCCACCTTACAAATTCCAGTCCATTCCCATCCGGAAGATTCACATCACAAATGGTAACATCCACATTATTATCACTTGCAATTCTTTTCGCTTTTTTCACTGATTCTGCTGAAAAAACCTCATATCCGGATTTTTTCAGTGAGAATGTAATTCCACGATTTAAATTTTCATCATCTTCAACCACGAGTATACCTGGCATAGCATATGCACCTCTCTTTATTAACTATTTTTCCTCTTCGTTAAGACCTGGTTCATTACATATTTGTTCTGCCTCAATATCTTCGGTAGTGACTTTCCCTGTAATATCCCTATAGGCTTCTTTATCTCATCATATGTTGCCTTAGTCTCTGCAGATGTTATATCCACATCATCAAGTTCAATCGTGACATTAATGTAATCATCCGGCTTTTGTTTCAGTTGGAACAAAAGAACAACCGTCCCAAGTGTTGATAACTTTTCCAAGGAAATCATATGCTCATCCGATTTCTCCTTGTCCAAAGAAATCCCCTTGATTTGTACTACTTCCTTGCCTTCTTTAATAATCGGTACTGGAAACTGAAACTTAATATCCTGAATCCAATTTCCATCTTTCCGTCTTTCTGGGAATATATCAATGCGTTCAATAAATGCCTGCATGAACTGTTTCTTTTCTGCATCCGTACATTCTGAATACACTTCATTAAAAGCACCTAAAAATCCATATATGCTGTCTGCATCAATCTGATTTTTCTTAAGCTCATAAATCTGAGACTTCAGTTCTGTCATTGTTTCTTCCACTTCATCTATTCTATCATATTGAGCATCCAATCGTCTCTGTAAATCTGATATTTTTTTATCGTAATGAGTATCTGTAACATCTAGATTGTCCATCTGCTGTTCAATGCGTGTTTTTATTGTTTCCGCCTGATGAAGACTTGCATTTAACACAGATAACTGTTTTTCCAGATATCTGGTCTTGTTATCTTTTCTCCCTGCTTTGGCAATATTTCCATACATTCCTTTTCCACAGCAAAGACATTTTAATATTCCGGACAAAATATGTGCATGTTCCGGATCATGAATTTTTTCACGCCTATAATTATTTTTTGAACGCTTTTCCTGTGCAAGCTCCCAGTCTTCCTCGGCAATAATTGCTTCATGAATTCTCTCATAAACAGGGAAATCTGATTGCTCCACTACATACGTTTCATTACGGGTCCCTGTTTTCTTCTCTGTACGCCTGCATCCATATGCTATCTTCCCCATATATACCGGGTTATCAATTATCTTCTTAATAAAGCTGGCCGAGAACCCCGGTATTGTTCCATTCTAACGCAGCTTTTTTGTATATCCATGATTGTTCAGATAATTTGCCACGCCATTGATTCCATCATTGGTATGAATATACCTGTCAAAAATCATTTGAATAATTTCCACTTCATCCTCAGCAATAACAAATTCCCCATTTTCCAGCCTATATCCATACGGTGCAAATCCGCCATTCCACTTACCTTCTCTCGCCTTCTGCTCACGCCCAGCCATTGTCTGCACTCTGATATTTTCCCGCTCCATCTCTGCTACGGCCGCAATGATAGATATAAGCAGTTTATCGGCTTCTTTTGAACTGTCGATTCCATCTTCCACACAGATTAGGTTCACACCATAATCCTGCATAAGCTGTAAAGAGCTGAGTACATCCGCCGCATTTCTACCAAGTCGGGATAATTTAAATACAAGGACGAAATCAACTCCGTCCTTGCCATCTTCAATATCATTCAGCATCCGCATAAATTCCTGACGACCCTTTATATTCTTACCGGAATACCCTTCATCGGAATATTCTCCTACAATCTCCATATCCTGAAATTCTGCATATTTTTTTAGTTTGTCCTTCTGTGCATCAAGACTATAGCCATCAACCTAAATAGCCGTAGACACACGAGTATATATGTAACATCTTGTTTTCTTCTTCAATAATTTCACACTCCTGTATTATTCATTTGTCAACTTTCCAGATTGCTCTGCAAGCTTTTTCTCTTCTCTCTTCACTCTACGTTCCAGTTTCTTAATGTCTTCCGATGCTGGTAAATCTTCCGGTTTAATTCCTCTTTGTCCAAGCATGTCTCTAACAGAAGTATTATTTTCCACATGTTCAACAGTGATTGCAGATTCTCCTTGCAAGTCCTTTTCTTCAACATTATAATTCGTCATTTCAGTTGCAAGATTTTTTGCGGCAATGGTAAGTGTTGGTAGGAAATCCGCAAGTGGTCTTTTATCCTGTACGCCCAAACGTTCTTTCATCTGTTTCGTGGTAAATCCACCAAATAAAGCCTGATCTCCTTTAGACCGAATACGACCAAATCCTGCATCATCTACTCCACGTTCATATATATTTTGAGACAATCTTTTTTCCGATTCCCTTAATTTTCCTCTTGCCTCTGTCCTTTCGATATAAGAAATCCTTTCTTCAATCAATTCCTGTTTTCTAGTCTGAACCGCAAAATAGCATTGTGCAAAAGCAATCTGCTCCTTTCGTGGATCTCCATTTTCAGCAATAAGATAACATGCATAACGAGTAAGCATATAATCTTCAACTTCACGAAGTGCACCGTTTCCAACTTCAATTGTATTGTTAAATCTTGAAAAATGATCTTCTGCTACGTTTCCATTATTCTCACATGAAATCATTGCTTTATTTATTGCATTATCAAAATTTCTCCATTGAACATAATCCAATAATTTCATTAGTTCTCTTGCATACCAATACTCAATGCCATCCGCTTCATGTCGGATATCATCAAATTTTCTTCTGTACAATTCTATTATTCTCTTTTCCATTCAAATTTTCTCCTCTTATGAACATATTGCTGACGCCAGCAATATGTTTTTTACTATTAATTTCTTCAATTACTCTAACACATTCTCCTTTGTGTTCCTCATCTTGTCATAATACGCTTTATACCTGTAAATTGTTCTCTCACTGACATTATTACGCTTTGCAATCTCTATCATAGTCATTCCACTTTCATAACCTGCAACAAAATCATTATAGATTGCCATCCACTTGGCATTATGTTTCTGTCGTCCGCTCATCTTTCTGTTTTTATAATATTCCAGTTCTTCACGAAGTTTCTCGTTTTCACTTTTCAATTCTGCTATTCTCTTAAGCGCGGCTTCCAGTGTTTCAATCTTTTCCATTTTCATTTTCTCCGTTTATGTCATTATCATTTTGACTTTATTATAAATTGGATTCATGTGTAAGTCAATCTGATATTGTCATGCAGTACTTTTTTCCAGTCCAAACTTCCACTTCTTCATATTTTCTACATATCTTCCATATCGCTTTACAGCAAGTTCTTTCCAAAAGCATCCCACGTGAATATTTCTTAACCATTCTTCTACAGCCCACTCTCTTTTTAACAGTGGACCATATTTTATAATCATGTTAGTGATAACATCGGTACATCGTTCAAATACTGCACTTTCTTTTGCGTCTTCATAATACATTTTTCTCATTTCTTATTTCTCCATTTCTTTAACTGAATTTCCGGTGTCCATTCGAAAGTTTCCGGCTGTAAAATATCATGGACATAGATTTTATTCGGTTTACCCAATCCCTGATGTCTGCGATAAATCAAACTATGCTGTTCCAATTCTATCAACATTTTATTGACCTTCTTATTCCCCCAGGTTCATCAGATTCATAATTTCTTCAATTGTAAAGATGATATAGGTAATTCCATATTCATCACGCCATGCATCCCTATTGGAGTTTGACAGGCACTTGCGATCCAGAAGTATTCCATATAATACTTTTGCCGCATTTGTCATGTCACTAAACTGCTCTTCCTTAAAAATCTTTTAGGTATCCTGTAAAATTTATAATCAAAAGTTACATTTTCCATTGTCTTATCCTCTCTTTCATTCCTAATTTTGCTACTTGGCAAGCAGTGCATTTGTACACACAAAATACATTTTTAGCCTGTTTGGACAATTCCCCACTCCCCTAAAACCATGAAAATAATTTTTCACGGAGCTACGCCTATCGGCTTTGTCATACTGATATATTTCCAACATTTCATAAATTTTTCACTCCTCCCATTCCCGATTTATGAAATTATTTTCTCAAATTTTCTATGCCGATTCGGTATATCCAATATGCTGGAAAAATTTTGTTTTTATCAATTTTTCCAACATCCAAGACAAGACAGGAAAAGAATTTCTCTTTATCTCATGGCAATATCATGGTAATCTATCTGTATCTTTAAAAATGAGGAAGATGCTATGCATACAAAACTTACCATACTAGAAAGACTGAAAGATTTGAGAGTCTCAGAAAAAAGAATGTCGTTACAGGAGTTATCCGATGCCACCGGTATTCCCAGCTCCACGCTTGGCAATTATGAAAAAGATAAAAATATAGATATGTCACTCGGCAATCTTATAACGCTTGCCAATTTTTACAACATAAGCACAGATTACCTTCTTTGTCGGACAGAATTACGGAAACATAAAAATCAGTCAGTATCTGATCTGCACCTGAATGACGATGCAGTCCAAATATTGACTGACGAAAAATATAATCCAAGATTATTATCTGAATTGCTCACACATGAAAATTTTTGAAAATTCATGACTGACCTGGAAATCTATATTGATGGCTTTAACGATAAGGGAATTCAGATAGCGAATGCTTTTCTTGATGTGATGAGATGTAAATTAACAGAGCTTGGTGCCGATTCCACTGATGCATTTGCAACTGTATTTGATAATTCTCACATTGAAGCAGAACAATATTACATGAATATTCTGTCAGACGACTTAAGTATATAAATTCCTTGCTCTGTAAATGCGTATGGTAAATATCTACGTCCGCCTTCCTGCCCAGCAAAAAAATCCTTTTTCCGTGAGGTCACAATTTGTGACCTCACGGAATCAATTCCACTATTAGATAGCCGAAACATAAAATCTTCTGGAAATCTTTCTATATTTCTTTTTACTTGTTGATTTAACTTTTTTACTTCATAGCCATAAATTTCTGCCAAATCTTTATCTAGCATTACCTGCTGTCCACGAATTATATACACTTTACTACGAATATCATTTATAGTAATCAATTCTTTTGTTTCTTCCATTCTTCCTCCAAACAAATCGGTTACAATTTCTATAAGCTTCTTATGTCGTTCCTTTATCGTGAAGTCACAATTTGTGATTTTACAGGTTAGTCCTCCACTATACGCTCCATCTGCTCCAGCTTCTGCAATGCTTTCATATACGCCATCAATCTTTTATACTGCTCATCTCCAAGGCTGTGAATCTGTTTCAAAATTCTAATATCCGCTTTAGTAACTTCATAATCCATATCTGCATCTTTATATTCCGGATCAATTCCTTTTCCCGTTAAAAGTTGATCAGGAGTAATTTCTAATGCATCACATATTAAAAGCAAACAATCCGCTTTTGGATTTGTCTTTTTCTTTTTCCAGTCACTGATGTTACTCGTTGCAATTCCAGTTCTTCTTGAGAGTTCCAACTGCGTTATATTCTTCTGCTCCATCACATAAAAAATTCTTTCAACAGATATTTTTGTATTTCTTCTCTCCGATAAAATTTGCCAGATCACTCCAAGCATCTCTTTCTTTTAAAACCACTTTATTCTTAACCATAAATTTAAGGCGGGCAACTTGCCCGCCTTAAATCTTTAAATTATGCTTTGATTTTTCCAGAAAATATTTTACTTACTTTGTTTTTCATGAGTATGAATACAATTTTTACCTATTTCCGTATCTGCGAAAACTTTTATAAATAAAAGGCAGTAAGGCTATTGCCATCACTGTATACATTACCATTACAAGCGGAATTTGTCGAAATACACAATTCCCAATCTGATAAATAAGTGGGACTTTTACACTTGCCTGTACATTTGTCAAAATTGTTGGTATCAAATTGAAAAGCGTTGTATACCCAGAAAGTGCCCGTCCTATAAATGGCAATAAGCAATATAAAAAGAACGGAATGCAAACAGCGACACTAATTGTATGCATTTTAGCCGCTACTAACATAGACACTGAAGCCGCCAGCATACTGGCTATAAATCCACATACAACTGTCAACAAATAGTATTGTCCATATGACATAATGTAAATACTATATGCCTGATACATTTGATAGGGTGTATTCATACCACTGGTTCCCATAATTCCAAAACAAATCACACTAAGTAATATAATTCCCATACAATAAATCATAACTGTCGTAGCTATTCCTGCCAGTATTTTTGTTTTAACAGCTTTTGTACGTCCATACTTTGTAGAGAAAAATACTGCATCTGCTTTTGTCTGAAAATCATCTGCAAATATTCCAGCACAAATAAAACCAACTATGATTGCCAGAATAATGGAATACGTTTCTACATACATAATCATAGTATCCCACGAACTATAAGATTCGTATTCTACTGGTAATTTTATTTCATTATATTTCTTTTCCAAGTATTTTTTCTGAACAGAAGTCTTTCCATATTCTTCTGCCATCTTTTCCATATTTATATGATAAGTGTCATAGAACTCTTGCACATTTTCTTCTGTAATTTGATTCAGAACACTTTCATCATATTCTGCATCCGGTGTTAATACCGATATTATAAAACCCCTAATATCATCTATCGGTTGTAATGTCGTTCCGTAAATCGCATTTTCTTCTGAGGATTGTGTCATCGCATTTTTATTTTGTTCTATAACTTTTCCAAGTTCATCTTCTGTCAATGTACCTTTCCATGCTCGTCTGTTATCTGTAAGTTTTCTTGTTGCCATAATTCCAGTACTAGCATTTCCATTCTCATCCACATAGCGATTACTTGTAACTGCAAATCCGCTAAAAATGACAGCAAGTATCAATGCCAATCCGATTGCAAATACATTAATTTTCTTTGAAAAAATTCGTTTTAATTCTAATTTAAGCATCTTGTTTTTCCTCCGATTTTTCTCCAAAATAAAATAGAAATGCATCTTCCAGATTTTTTTCTACAGCCACAGCATCTTCTGTTGGCTTTTCTATTGAAATAATTCTAAGCTCTGCTCCGGTTTTTGTTGTTTTTATATTTCCAACCAAATATTCATTCATATATTTGTCTATCATACTTCTCGAAACATTACATTGCCATACCTTTTCTTTCATAGAAGATACTAAATCTTCCGCAGTACCTGCATAAAAAAGTTCTCCATCTTTCATTAACATAATGTTATTCGCAATGTACTCAATATCCGATACAATATGTGTAGACAAGAGCACCAAACGTTCTTCCGACAATTCACTAATTAAATTACGAAAACGTATTCTTTCATTCGGGTCTAATCCAGCGGTAGGTTCGTCCAGGACAAGAATTTGCGGATCGTTTAACATCGCCTGTGCTATTCCTACACGTCTAACCATTCCTCCAGACAAATTCTTCATTTTTCTTTTACTGAATTTTTCCATTCCTACTTGATTTAATAATTGCTTCACTTTATTTCTGGCAAACGGCATTTTTAACCCTTTTATAGAAGAAATGTACATCATGTAATCATATACGGTCAAATCTGGATAATATCCAAAATCCTGTGGTAAATATCCCAGAACTTCTCGGTATTCACCTCCTAGTTTCCATATATCTTTACCATTCCATAATATTTGTCCTTCTGATGGTTGAACAATCGTACAAAGCATACGCATTAATGTGGTCTTTCCTGCTCCATTTACTCCAAGCAGTCCATAAATTCCTTTTTCCATAACACAATTCACTTTATTAACAGCATTTACTTCTCCGTATTGTTTTGTTACATTTTTAAATTCTAATTTCATACGTGTAATCCTCCAAAATTTTTTCATCAAATACCAATGACTTCTGAACACAAAAAATAAAATATACAAAAGTCAATATCAGCATAGCCACCCATACCGGAGTTACAATTTTCTGATAAATAACATCATTTGCAACAATCATCATCCATAAATAAATCCATGCCAGACAGGAAAGCACTGCTATATATTCTGATTTTTCCCATCTGCTGTACAATACACGAAAACATATACAACATGAAACATTTACTGGAAGCAAAAAATTAACCACCAAATCACTTAACGAGAGTATTGTTGTTTGATATGTAATTGCCAAAAACACCATAACGATCACCAGATCCACTACTCCAAACATTAACATTCTTGCTGTACAAATCTGACGCAGTGTGTAATAAGACGCCTGTTCAATTTCAATCGCACCATTTCTTCTGTTTTTCCAAATTTCCGGGACAATCAGAACCACAAATATTGTGGCAGATATTCCCATAATCCTCATCATATCTTTTATGTCTGACGTATAATTACTCAACCATATCCATAGACACATAAGAATACAACCTTGTAAAATCCACCATCTTTTTTTTATGAATTTTGTCTGCTCATACAAAAATTCAAAATAAGATGTTCTATGTGATTGTTTCGATAAAACCGACTCTGACAAAATATTCTGACATGCTTTTACTGTTCTGTTTTCTGCTTCAATCCTTACATATTTTTTTTCAATCTCCTCTTTATATTCCTTTATTTGTTGCTTATAGTTCATCATAGTTTTTCACCTCCAACTCTTTCATCAAAAGTTCTTTTGCTCTTCCAATTCGATATTTTACAAGCGAAAGTTTTATGTGAAGTAATTCTGCAATTTCTCTTTGTTTCAATTCTTGAAAAAAATATAAAACTGCCGTTTCTCTAATTTCTTCCGGTAACTTTCTCACTGCCTGTTCAATAGTTAATCGGACTCCTAGCTCTTCTACATGATTTTTACCACTGTCCTCTGATTTTAGCAGTTCCTCTGATGGAATATCTTTTTTCTTTTTGTAATAATTTTTAACGGTATTTCCGGCAATTGTATAAAGATAATTCTTAACTTTTCCATATTCTTTATATCTATATAAATTGGAAAAGAAACGTGTAAATACTTCTTGTGTCAAATCCTCTGCCTCATAGGGATCATTGATATGTAGCAAACAATATTGATATATACTTGGGTAATATTTTTTGACCAGTTTTTCACACGCATCTTCATCTCCTGCTCTTGCTAGATGTACTAACAAAGAATCAGTTTTGTATTCCATTCGCAAATTTGCCTCCCTCTGTTTTCTAAATAATATAACAATCCTACTATTAAAAAAGTTAGGATTTTAATTAATTTTTTTTTCAATTTTAGCTCAATTTTCCCTCAATACCTTTTCTCTTTGTTTTTTGTATAAAATACGGCGAAATCAGCCTGCTCGGACTAAGAAAAAGTCACATGATATGGAATTATAACCGTCTTTGAATAGATAATATGTTCTTACAAATCTCTTGTTCAAAAATGAGTTTTTATCGGGTAGGAGGTAAATAATTATTTTATTTACCGTCCTCCCACACCACCGTACGTACGGTTCCATATACGGCGGTTCTTTAGTTTTCACAGATTATTAGATAATAGTCGAGCATGGATGTATATCCCAGCTTGGCTATTATTTTCTTTGAAAAGATTTGGTTCAAGACTTTCGCCATTCTCCAATAGCCTTTTCTACTGTTGGCTAATTCCTTGGCTTTCCAATCCTCTAATCCTAGTGCTTTCAGCATTCGGCACTTTGTTTTGATTTTCTTCCACTGTTTCCAATAGACCGCTCTGATTCTGCGTCTTGCCCATTCGTCCGTTTTCTGGAGAAGTTTCTTCATGTCTGCAAGTCTAAAATATTCTACCCATCCTCGCACATACTCTTGATACTTCTTTTCTCGCACTTCATTGCTTATCCCTTTGTTCCTGTCAGTAAGTTCTCTGATTCTATTCTTCATCTTTGCTACTGACTTCGGGTGTACTCTAAATCTGCATTTACCTTTATGTCTATAAAAGCTATATCCGAGGTATTTGACTGTGCTGATATGAGCCACCTCTGTTTTCTTCCGATTTACTTTAAGAAATAGTTTCTTTTCAATAAATGGAATGATGTTCTTCAAGGTTCTTTCTGCGCTTTTTTTGCTCTTGCAGAAAATCATACAATCGTCTGCGTATCGGACAAATCTATGTCCTCTATTCTCCAGTTCCTTATCCAACTCATTTAGCATTACATTACTAAGCAATGGGCTAAGCGGACCGCCTTGTGGCA
>OIME01000026.1_pt1 | contig 19097 bp, 16 predicted proteins | sample 1584751 | NCBI WGS metagenome assembly OIME01 (sample SAMN02674597, study PRJEB24791) | human gut metagenome, SKBSTL013 | isolation source: stool | host: Homo sapiens | place: USA
GCCGGACTGGTGGAAATCCAGAAGCAGGGCTGTGGAAAACCCAACCGCATTTTCCCAAAATCCTATGAAGCGGTTCCAAACGCCGACTTCAAGAAATCCCGTTCTGGTACGCCGGAGGACTGAAAACCGTACCCATGAAGTACGGAAACCGCCCCCCCTAAAGTACGAAAACCGGACGGTATATAGAAATACAAAGATAAAAAGATTGATTTATATTCTATCCATTCCAATCCTATCCGAGCTATTTTCTGCGGGATTTTCCCTGTGGAAAACCCCGGATAGGAAAGGAATGGGGAAAGGAGCAGAATGGCACAACACGCAATTTTGCGGTTTGAGAAGCATAAGGGCAACCCGGCAAGGCCGCTGGAAGCCCATCACGAAAGACAGAAAGAACAATACGCCAGCAACCCCGACATTGACACAAGCCGGAGCAAATACAATTTCTATATCGTCAAGCCGGAGGGACGCTATTACCACTTCATTCAGAGCCGTATCGAGCAGGCCGGATGCCGGACAAGGAAAGACAGTACACGGTTTGTCGATACGCTGATAACCGCCAGCCCGGAGTTTTTCAAGGGGAAATCCCCAAAGGAGATACAGGCGTTTTTCCAGAGGGCGGCTGATTTCTTAATCGGGCGGGTAGGGAAAGAAAATATCGTGTCGGCGGTGGTACACATGGACGAGAAAACGCCCCACCTGCATTTGACCTTTGTTCCACTGACAAAGGACAACCGCCTGTGCGCTAAGGAGATTATCGGCAACCGGGCAAACCTGACGAAGTGGCAGGACGATTTTCACGCCTATATGGTGGAGAAATATCCTGACTTGGAGCGTGGGGAAAGTGCCAGCAAGACAGGCAGGAAGCATATCCCCACCCGTCTGTTCAAGCAGGCGGTCAATCTCTCCAAACAGGCAAGAGCCATTGAAGCCACGCTGGGCGATATTACCCCGTTCAACGCCGGAAAGAAAAAAGAGGAAGCCCTCTCCATGCTGAAAAAGTGGTTCCCGCAGATGGAGAATTTCTCCGGGCAACTGAAAAAATACAAGGTCACAATCAATGACCTGTTAGCAGAAAATGAACAGTTGGAAGCCAGAGCAAAAGCCAGTGAAAAAGGCAAGATGAAAGATACGATGGAACGGGCAAAGCTGGAAAGCGAGCTGAAAGACATTCAGCGGCTGGTAGACCGTATCCCGCCGGAGGTGCTGGCAGAGCTGAAACGGCAGCAGCGACACACAAGGGAACGGTGATTGATGGCAGAAAACATTTCACGCCGCAGCATGGCGGCACTGCACTTTGAAAATTAAATACGGAGGTACTATGGAGCATATCAGATACAAGAAAGAAACCGAAGTCGTGACTTTTCAGGGAAAGGAAATCACGCTGGAAAATCTCTCCCCGGTGTTCACGCCGGAGCAGGAAGCGGCAAAACGCCGGGAGCTGGAACAGCAGCTTTATGAGGTGTTCCGCAAGTATGCCGACAAGCGGCAGAGTGAGGAAGCCGGGGCATAAGATTTTCCGAAGCCATCGTTGATTTGCGGGGCTGCTGGCGGTATAATAAAACTGTCAGCAGCTCCGTTTCTTTTTTAAGAAAAGGAGCGACAATATGAATAATCGAATAGACGCAATCTATGCAAGACAATCGGTAGACAAAAAGGACAGCATTTCCATTGAAAGCCAGATTGAATTTTGCAAATACGAGTTGAAAGGCGGTAACTGCAAGGAATACACAGACAAAGGGTACAGCGGCAAGAACACAGACCGTCCGAAGTTTCAAGAACTGGTGCGGGACATCAAGCAGGGCTTAATTGCAAAGGTCGTGGTTTACAAGCTCGACCGTATCAGCCGTTCCATTCTGGACTTTGCCAACATGATGGAGCTGTTCCAACAGTACAATGTAGAGTTTGTGTCCTCTACGGAAAAGTTTGATACCTCCACCCCGATGGGGAGGGCTATGCTGAATATCTGTATCGTGTTCGCCCAGCTTGAGAGAGAAACCATACAGAAGCGGGTAACGGACGCTTACTATTCCCGCAGCCAACGAGGTTTCAAGATGGGTGGAAAAGCCCCTTACGGCTTCCATACAGAGCCAATCAAGATGGACGGTATCAACACAAAAAAGCTGGTGGTAAACCCGGATGAAGCGGCAAATATCCGGCTGATGTTCGAGATGTACGCCCAGCCCACAACCTCCTACGGGGACATTACCCGGTACTTTGCCGAACAGGGGATTTTATTCAACGGCAAAGAGCTGATACGCCCCACGCTGGCGCAGATGTTACGCAATCCTGTCTATGTGCAGGCAGACCTTGATGTGTACGAATTTTTCAAAAGTCAAGGGACGGTCATTGTCAATGACGCTGCCGATTTTACGGGCATGAACGGCTGCTATCTGTATCAGGGGCGGGATGTGAAGCCCAGCAAAAAGAACGACTTGAAAGACCAAATGCTGGTGTTGGCTCCCCATGAGGGCATTGTCCCCTCCGACATCTGGCTGACCTGCCGCAAGAAGCTGATGAACAACATGAAAATCCAGTCTGCCCGGAAAGCCACCCATACATGGCTGGCGGGAAAAATCAAGTGCGGGAACTGCGGGTATGCCCTTATGAGCATCTTCAATCCCTCCGGCAAGCAATACCTTCGCTGTACGAAACGGCTGGATAACAAGAGTTGTCCGGGGTGCGGGAAAATCATTACTTCGGAACTGGAGGCGGTTGTTTATCAGCAGATGGTAAAGAAACTGGCAAGCTACAAGACGCTGACAGGCAGAAAGAAAGCGGCAAAGGCAAACCCGAAAATCGCCGCCCTGCAAGTGGAACTTGCTCATGTGGACGGCGAGATTGAAAAGCTGGTGGACAGTCTGACGGGCGCAAACAATGTCCTTCTCTCCTATGTGAATGTGAAGATAGCAGAATTGGACGGGCGCAAGCAGGAACTTCTGGCGAGGATAGCAGAGCTGACGGTGGAAGCCATCAGCCCGGAACAGGTCAGCCAGATTTCCGGCTACCTCGACACTTGGGAGAATGTATCCTTTGACGACAAGCGGCGGGTGGTGGATTTGATGATTCCCACCATAGCCGCCACAAGCGACAGCTTGAATATCACATGGAAAATCTGACGGGCGGAACACCTCCCGTCAGATACCTACTCTGTGTAGTCCCTTGTAAACTGTACTTTGGTTTAGTGCAAATATTTTTTCAGGTACTGGCCGGTGTAGGACGCCGGGCAGGCGGACACGGTCTCCGGCGTTCCGGCGCAGACCAGGGTACCGCCGCCGGAGCCGCCCTCCGGCCCCAGGTCGATGAGCCAGTCGGCGGACTTGATCACGTCCAGGTTGTGCTCGATGACCAGCACCGTGTTCCCGGCGTCCACCAGCCGCTGCAGCACCTCCAGCAGCTTCTTCACGTCGTCGGAGTGCAGGCCGGTGGTGGGCTCGTCCAGGATATAGAAGGTGCGGCCCGTGGCCCGGCGGGACAGCTCCGTGGCCAGCTTCACCCGCTGGGCCTCGCCGCCGGACAGGGTGGTGGAGGACTGGCCCAGCTTCACATAGCCCAGGCCCACGTCGCACAGGGTCCGCAGCTTTTCGGCGATCCTGGGCACCGGGGCGAAGAACTCCAGGGCCTCCTCCGCCGTCATGTCCAGCACGTCGGCGATGCTCTTGCCCTTGTAGCGCACCTCCAGAGTCTCCCGGTTATAGCGCTTGCCGCGGCACACCTCGCAGGGGACGTATACGTCGGACAGGAAGTGCATCTCGATTTTCAGCATGCCGTCGCCGCAGCAGGCCTCGCAGCGGCCGCCCTTGGTATTGAAGGAGAATCGTCCCGGGCCGTAGCCCCGGGCCTTGGCCTCCTGGGTGGCGGCGAACAGGGTGCGGATCTCGTTGAACAGGCCCGTGTAGGTGGCGGGATTGGAGCGGGGCGTCCGGCCGATGGGGCTCTGGTCGATGCCCACCACCTTGTCCAGATGCTCCTCCCCCTCCAGGGCGTCATGCTTGCCGGGCCGGACTTTCATGCGGTTCAGGTCCGCCCCCAGGCGCTTGAAGATGATCTCGTTGACCAGGGAGGACTTGCCGGAGCCGGACACGCCGGTGACGCAGGTGAAGGTCCCCAGTGGGACGGATACGTCGATATGCCGCAGGTTGTTTTCCGCCGCGCCCCGGACGGTGAGGTATGCTCCGCTGCCCGGGCGGCGGCTCTCCGGCACGGGGATGGACTTTTTGCCGCTTAAATACTGGCCGGTGAGGCTGTTGGGGTTGGCCATGACCTCCTCCGGCGTGCCGGCGGCCATAACCTGTCCGCCATGGGCCCCGGCCCCGGGGCCGATGTCGATGAGGTAGTCGGCGGCGCGCATGGTGTCCTCGTCGTGCTCCACCACGATCAGGGTGTTGCCCAGGTCCCGCAGCCGCTTCAGGGTGGCCAGCAGCTTGTCGTTGTCCCGCTGGTGCAGGCCGATGGACGGCTCGTCCAGGATATACAGCACCCCCATGAGGCTGCTGCCGATCTGGGTGGCCAGGCGGATGCGCTGGCTTTCACCGCCGGACAGGGTGCCGCTGGACCGGGACAGGGTCAGGTAGCTCAGGCCCACGGATTGCAGGAAGCCCAGCCGGGAGCGGATCTCTTTGAGAATCTGGGCGGCGATGAGCTGCTGGGTGGGGGTCAGGGTCAGGGCGTTGAAGAATTCCAGCTCCCGGTCCACCGGCAGCTCTGTGGCCTCCATAATGGACAGGTCCCCTACCGTTACCGCCAGGGCCTCGGGCCGCAGGCGGCGGCCCTTACACGCCGGGCAGGGGCACTGGGTCATGAACTCCTCGATCTCCCGCTTGCTGGCGTCGGACTGGGTTTCCTGATACCGGCGCTCCAGGTTGTTGGCGACGCCCTCGAAGGGCTGATACAGGGTGCCCCGGCCCCGGGGCTGGTCATAGTGCAGCTCCAGCTTCTGGCCCTTGGTGCCGTAGAGGATGACGTCCCGCACCTCCTCCGGCAGTTGGGCCACCGGGGTTTGCAGGGAGAAGTGATAGGCCTTGGCCAGGGCCTCGAAATACATGCGGCTGATGCCGTCGGAGCGGATGGAGTTCCACCCCGGGGCCACGATGGCCCCATCTAAGATAGACAGCCGGTCGTCGGGGATGATCAGCGCCGGGTCCGCCTTCAGCTGCATCCCCAGGCCCGTGCAGGTGGGGCAGGCGCCGAAGGGATTGTTGAAGGAGAACATCCGGGGCGTCAGCTCCTCGATGCTGATGCCGCAGTCGTCGCAGGCGTAATTCTGGGAAAAGGTCAGGTCCTGCCCCTCCCGCACCAGGTTCACCAGCACGATGCCGCCGGACAGGTGGGAGGCGGTCTCCACGGAGTCCGTCAGCCGCTGGGCCCCGTCGGGGCGGACGATCAGACGGTCCACCACGATCTCGATGTTGTGCTTCTTGTTCTTCTCCAGGGGAATGTCCTCGGACAGGTCATAGAGGTTTCCGTCGGCCCGGACCCGGACATAGCCGGAGCGGCGGGCGTCGTCCAGCACCTTGGCGTGCTCGCCCTTGCGGCCCCGGACCACCGGGGCCAGCACCTGGATGCGGGTGCCCTCCGGCAGGGCCATGATCTGGTCGATGATCTGGTCGATGGTCTGCTGGCGGATCTCCTTGCCGCATTTGGGGCAGTGGGGGGTGCCCACCCGGGCCCACAGCAGCCGCAGATAGTCGTAGATCTCCGTCACCGTGCCCACGGTGGACCGGGGGTTCTTGCTGGTGGTCTTCTGGTCGATGGAGATGGCCGGGGACAGGCCGTCGATATAGTCCACGTCGGGCTTGTCCATCTGGCCCAGGAACATCCGGGCATAGCTGGACAGGCTCTCCACATACCGGCGCTGGCCCTCGGCATAGATGGTGTCGAAGGCCAGGGAGGATTTCCCGGACCCGGACAGCCCCGTCAGCACCACCAGCTTGTCCCGGGGGATGGTGACGTCGATGTTTTTCAGGTTATTCTCCCGGGCGCCTTTGATGAAAATATGATCCTGCATGGTGATTTGTCCTCATTCCACGATAATATCCGCCGTTTTGGCCCCCAGCAGGGCCAGCAGGTCCTTGGGGTCGCACTGGACCTAGCGGCCGATGCGTCCCGCCGACACCATGATGGTGGGAAGGTCTGCCGCCGTCCGGTGGAACACCGTGGGGAAGGGCTTTTTCATGCCCACCGGGCTGCACCCGCCGTGGACATAGCCGGTCAGGGGCAGCAGCTCCTTCTGGGGCAGCATGGCCACGGACTTCTCCCCCACCGCCCGGGCGGCCTTTTTCAGGTCCAGGTTCTCCGCTGCCGGGATGTCGAAAACGTAATAGCCGCCGCTGGCGCCCCGGGTCACCAGGGTCTTGAACACGCAGGCCGGGTCCTGGCCCAGGGTCCGGGCCACGGACACCCCGTCGATGGGGCCGTCGGGGTCATAGGCGTGGGGGATATAGGCGATCTTCTTCTGGTCCAGCGTCCGCATGACGTTGGTTTTTTCTTCCTTCTTGGCCATTGTGTGCCTCCTTATCTTGTCAAATGATTCTATAATACTGATTCTTGATTCAAAAAAATGAATCAAGAATCCTGTGCGCTGCGCGCACACACAGCGTGTGGAAACACGCTGTGACGTCTCATACAAAACCTGACGCACCTTCGGTGCTATAAAAAGCTTTTCAAGCTTTTTAACAGGTTTTGGTATCAATCAGCCACAGCACCAGCAGGTGGGCCGGGTAAAAGCCGTACCATACCCACCGGAGCCAGGGGCCGTGGGGGCCCTGACGGCCCCGGTACAGCCAGATGGGGAGCAGGGCCGCCGTGGCCAGCAGCTCCACCGGCAGGGTGACGCCCCAGAGGGTCATATTGGCGCTGGGCAGCAGCCAGCCGTTGATCACCAGCATGGCCGCCAGCTCCGGAAGCCGCCCTATATGCCATTGGCGGCACAGGGCGAACACCAGCACCGTCAGCACCCCGGGACCGAAATAGTCGGATTGCAGCGCCTCCCCCAGCAGATAGCCCGCCGCGCCGGCGCACAGTGCCGCCAGCGGCAGGGGGATCTGCAGCCGCCGCAGGGCCTCCATGGCCCACAGGGCCGCCGCCGCGATGCAGAAGGTCCAAAGGACGTTCTGGTACCCGGGGTCTATCAATTGGCCGCTTATGGCCAGGTCGAAGGGTATCTCCGACAGCAGGCCGCACAGGGCCAGCCGCAGGAAATACCTCCGGCGGTCGTGGGTCCTGTACCACCCCTCGGCCACCTGAAAGGCGAAGATGGGGAAGGCCAGCCGCCCCACGCACCGCATCCAGAGGGCCTGGGGGAAAAACAGATAGCCTATGTGGTCCGCCAGCATGGCAGCCATGGCCAGGAGCTTCAGGTCAAACGCGCTGAGGTCAAGCCGGTTTTTTCCCATGGCCTCTCCTCATACCCGCTTCCGGCGGCCCCGGGGAGCCGCGGCGGCCCGGGCCTGCTGGGCCAGGACGTATGCCTCCGGGTCGAAGGGCTCCGTGACGGAGTCCGCCCGCAGGTACAGGGGGTGGTGGGGATGCCCGGCCTTGGAGCGGCGGCCGCAGGTGACCCATTGGGCGCCGTATTCCCGGCCCAGCGCGATCATATCCTCCAGACAGGTCCAGAGGTAGTCCCGTTTTTCGATGATGGTGCCCCAGGCGGCCCACACCACCGGCCGGGGATTCAGGGACAGGGCATAGGCAAAGGCCCGCATGTTCTCCCGGTGCAGCTCCGGGTTGCAGGTCCTCTCCATGTCGTCCGGCGACGTGGCCCGCTGGGCGTAGACATTGAACATGATGAACGAGTCGAAGCCGTTGTTCCGGGCTACCCGCTCCACGCTTTGCAGGGTGGGGTCCAGGTCCCCGGGCCGGGCGGTGGAGGGGTTGATGCCGATGCAGATCAGGGGTCTTTCCCCCCGGGTGCCCAGGATGTACCGGTACTCGGTGTATTCATTGGGGACGAACAGCCACTGCTGCACGTCATAGTCCGGGCTGGGGGCCAGAGCCTTTTCCAGCTGGGTATCGAAGCGGATATCCCCCAGGCGGCGGATATCCACGGTGGGAACGTGGGGCATGGCGAATCCTCATTTCTCCCCCCGCAGGGCGATGATCTGATCGCGCAGCAGGGCGGCGTATTCAAACTCCAGCATCTTGCTGGCCTCTTTCATTTCCTTCTCCAGGCGGCGGATGGTGGCCTCCCGCTCGGCATCCGTCAGTTTGCGGCGGCTGGCCTGCTGCTCCTGCTGGGCATCCTTGGAGATCTCCAGCACCTTGCGCACGTCCTTGCGGATGGTCTGGGGCACGATGCCGTGGGCCTTGTTATAGGCGTCCTGCTTCACCCGGCGGCGCTCTGTCTCGTCCATGGCCGCCCGCATGGAGGGGGTGACGGTGTCGGCGTACAGGATCACCAGGCCCTGGGCGTTCCGGGCGGCCCGGCCGATGGTCTGGATGAGGCTGGTCTCGCTGCGGAGGAAGCCCTCCTTGTCGGCGTCCAGAATGGCCACCAGGCTCACCTCCGGCAGGTCCAGGCCCTCCCGCAGCAGGTTGATGCCCACCAGCACGTCGAATTCGCCCAGCCGCAGATCCCGGATGATCTCCATTCGTTCGATGGCGGCCACGTCCGAGTGCATATACCGCACCCGCAGGCCCAGACCCTTCATGTGGTCCGTCAGGTCCTCCGCCATGCGCTTGGTCAGGGTGGTCACCAGCGTCCGCTCGTTTCTCTCGATCCGCAGGCGGATCTCGTCCACCAGGTCGTCGATCTGGCCTTCCACCGGTCGCACCTCCACCTGGGGGTCCAGCAGACCTGTGGGCCGGATCACCTGCTCGGCCACCTGGTCGGCGTGCTCCCGCTCATAATCTCCCGGCGTGGCGGAGACGAACACCGCCTGGTGATACCGCTCCTCAAATTCCGGGAATTTCAGGGGCCGGTTGTCGAAGGCGCAGGGCAGGCGGAAGCCGTATTCCACCAGGCTCTCCTTCCGGGCCCGGTCGCCGTTGTACATGGCCCGGACCTGGGGCAGGGTCACATGGCTCTCGTCCACGAACAGCAGAAAATCCTCCGGGAAATAGTCCAGCAGGGTGGTGGGCGGGGAGCCGGGCTCCCGGCCGGAGATCACCCGGGAATAGTTTTCGATGCCGGTACAGTAGCCCAGCTCCCGCATCATCTCCAGGTCATACCGGGTGCGCTGGTCAATGCGCTGGGCCTCGATGAGCTTGCCATGGTCCTCAAACCACTTTTTCCGCTCCGCCAGCTCCTTTTCGATCTCCTCCGCCGCCCGCTCCATCTTGTCCTTGGTGGTGACATAGTGGCTGGCGGGGTAGATGGCCACATGGTTCAGCACCCGGTTCACCGTACCGGTGAGGGGGTGAAAGTCGGAGATCCGGTCGATCTCATCCCCGAAGAACTCCACCCGGATGGCAAGCTCGCTCATATAAGCCAGATAAATGTCCACCGTGTCGCCATGCACCCGGAACTTATTGCGCACAAAATTCACGTCGTTTCGCTCGTATTGCAGGGTGACCAGCTTTTTGCACAGCTCGTCCCGCTCCATTTGCATCCCGGGGCGCAGACTGATGACCATGCTGCGGTAGTCGATGGGGTCGCCCAGCGAGTAGATGCAGGACACCGATGCCACAATAATGACGTCCCGCCGCTCGGAAAGCGCCGCCGTAGCCGAGTGGCGCAGGCGGTCGATCTCGTCGTTGATAGCGCTGTCCTTTTCAATATAGGTATCGGTGCTGGGAATGTAGGCCTCCGGCTGGTAGTAGTCGTAGTAGCTGACGAAGTACTCCACCGCATTGTTGGGGAAAAACGAGCGGAACTCGGTGCACAGCTGGGCCGCCAGCGTTTTGTTGTGGGCCAGAACCAGCGTGGGCCGGTTGCATTTTGCAATAACATTTGCCATGGTAAAGGTCTTGCCGCTGCCGGTAACACCCAGCAGGGTCTGGCAGCGGTCGCCCCGCTCCACGCCTTTCACCAGTGTTTCAATGGCCTGCGGCTGGTCGCCGGTGGGCTGGTAAGAGGATACCAGTTCAAATTTTTCGTCTGCCACTGCAGCTCTCCTCTCCGGCTCTCCGCCGGGCGAAGAACCACAATTGGTTGTATCTTTCAATGCGATTATAGCACAGTAGTTTTATAATGTAAACAGGTATTCTGCACTCAGGGCCAGAAAAGTGTGCCGGTCTTGAAGTCGTAGATGGGCAGCCGCCCGGCATCCCGCATGGAAAAGCACTCCGTGTCGGTCAGGATAAAGTGGTCCAGCAGGTGCACATTTACCAGCCCCAGCGCCCGGGCAATGCTGCCGGTAGCGTCCATATCCTCCAGCGAGGGCAGTGCCACCCCGTTGGGGTGGTTGTGGCAGAGCACCACGGCGTCCGTGCCGCCCTTGATGGCGGCTGCTACCACATTTTTGATATCCAGACTGACCCGGTCGGAGGTACCCTCCCGCAGCCAGACGGCGGCGCGCACCCGCTTGCGGCTGTCCAGACTGACCAGCATGGCGCGCTCATAGTCCGACCACGCAAATTTTGCCATCAGGTAGCTGCCCATCTGCTCGGTGGTCTTGATGCAGCGAGTGGTGCTGGTGCGGCTGCGGCCATAGTACCGGCTGATCTGAGGCAGCAGATGCAGCATCCGGGCAGTAGAGGGGCCTACGCCCTCCACGGTGCACAGTTCCTCCTCACTGGCCTCCAGCACCGCCGCAAAATCCCCGAACCGATCGATCAGGTCGTGGGCGATACCGTTGGTGTCCTTTTGGGCGTTGGTCAGGTAAAGCACATATTCCAGCGCCTCGTGCTCGGCCAGACTGTCCAGCCCGTAGCTTTGCACCCGCTCCCGCATGCGCTGGCGGTGCCCCTGATGCCGTTTGTATTCTGCCATGGCGGTTCTCCTTTTCAGCGTTCTTTCTTTATAGTACCCATTTCCGGCACGGAACTCAAGCCCCCGGGCAAAATATTCAGGGCGGGATGCGTTGACTTGGCTGGTTTTGTGTATTAGTATAGTATCAGTTATTTTTTCTGAGAAGCAAGGAGTATTGCATGAAACAATATACCGCCACCGCCAACGACGACGGCGTGCGCCTGTCGCGCTTTGTGCAGAGCGTGACCCGCGATTTTCCCACCAGCCTTTTGTACAAGAGTTTCCGCAACAAGCGGGTGAAGGTGAACGGCAAAAAGGCCGCACCGGAGTACCGTTTGCAGGCGGGAGACCTGATCGAGTTGTACATCAACGACGAGTTCTTCCCGCCCGAGGGCGCAAAGCCGGTGCAGAAGGCTGCCCCCAAAAAGCAGCCCAATCAGCCCAAGGTGACGGTCATCTACGAGGACGAAAACCTTGCAGTGCTGTACAAGCCCACCCATCTGCTGTGCCACAGCGACCGCACCGGCGATGCCAATCTGGTGGATGCCTTTACCCAGTATCTGACCCAGAAGGGCGAATACGACCCCCACGGCGAGAACCGCTTCAAGCCCGGCATCTGCAACCGGCTGGACCGCGGCACCGAGGGGCTGGTGATCGCCGCCAAGAATTACGCCGCCCTGCGGGACATGAACGAGATCATCCGCACCGACCTGCTGAAGAAGGAATACTACACCATCACGGTGGGCATTCCGCAGTCCGGGCGGTTCACCGCATGGTGGGAGCACGACGAGAAAAACAACAAGGTCAGCATCCACGCCCATCAATCGCAGGACGAGCGCCGCAAGCAGATCATCACGGACGTGGACGTGCTGCGCACCGCAGGCCCTTTTGCCCTGTGCAAGATTGGCCTTGTCACCGGGCGCACCCACCAGATCCGCGCTCATCTGGCCTATCTGGGCAAGCCGGTGCTGGGCGATATCAAATACGGCAACCGCAAAATGAACGAGCGTACCGGCACCAAGACGCAGGCGCTGTGCGCGGTGCGCATCAGCTTTCTGGATATACCGGAGGAAAACACCCTGCACTACCTCTCCGGCAAGGTCATCAAGCTGAAAGACCCCCAGATCTTACAGCAGTTTGACGCGCTGGATAAAAGCAAAAACGCATAACAATAAGACCGCTGTTTGCTACAACTGCAAGCAGCGGTCTGTTTTTTGCGCTATTTTCTTTTTTTGCCCTGTTCACGCCCGGCCGGGCAGCCAGACCGTTGTTTTTGCCCCGCAGGGGGTGTTCTGCCCAAACACTGCCGTGCCGCCATGGGCGGCGGCGATCTGCTGCACTACATACAGGCCAAGGATATGAGGCGCATTTTCGGCAGGCTCCGCAGCGTTCAGTGCCACCAGAACGGCAGCCGGATAGCCGATACCGTCATCTGCCACGGTCAGGCAGAAGCGCTCCCCTACCTGCCGGGTGTGCACCGTAATGTTCACCGGCTTTAGGTTATGCCGGACGCTGTTGTTCAGCAGATTTTCCAGCAGCCGTGCCAGCAGCGCCTCATCCACCGAAAGCACTGTCTGCTCTGCTGGTTCTTCCTGTTCCAGCGTGATCTCGCAGCGCTCTGCCAGTGGGCTTTCGCAGAACTGCGCCACCAGCTGCCGGAACAGCGGCCCTGCCCGGAGGTCTTTCCGGCGCAGGGGTTGGGCACCGTATTCCAGCTTACTGGTCAGGTTCAGATCATCAATGAGGGTACGGAGCTTTTCGCACTGGGTGCGGATGCCGGTCGCTTTCTGCCGGGAGCTGTCCGGCAAAAGTGCATCCTGTTCCAGTTGCTCCGCCCAGCCTAAGATCAGCGCCAGCGGAGTGCGCACGTCATGGCTGACCCCTGCGATCCACTGGGTGCGGGCATTGTCCCGCCGGGAAAGCATCTCATTTCTGGCTTGCAGCTGCGCCCCGGTCTGGTTCAGCTTTTCTGCCAATTCCCCGGCAAAACCGTCGGTAGGCAGCCGGACGGTCTGCCCCTGCGCCAGTGCTTCCAGACCGTTTGCCACGGTCTCCAGCCGCTTTGCCCCCCGCCAGCTCAGCCAGAAGCAGAGCGCCAGACCCAGCAGCAGCATTCCCAGCACTGCTGCCGGGAGCACCCGCACCATGCTCAGGGCAAAGTCCGGTGAGCTGTAAATGCTGTACTTCCACAGGCTCCCCTTTGGCAGCCCGATGACGAACAGTCCGTAGGGTTCTGTCCAGCAGAACACCGGGTAATCCGCCAGATACCAGCGGGCAAATCTGGCGATATCGCCGGGAGTGTAGGCATGGTTCAGCTCCTGCGGCAGGCCGTAGCTCCAGCGGATGTTTCCCACATCGTCCAGCACCATCGCCCACTCGTAGCCGTTCATCCACTCCTGCGGGGTGCGCTCTGCCCCAAAGGCAAGCCCTTCGGCGGTCTCCACCATGGAATCCGCGATCTCGCTGGAGGAATACTCCCGCTGCGGCAGGCGGCAGCCCTCCTGCCAACCCAGCCAGCCCAGCACCGCAACACCGGAAAACAACAGCAGCAGAACAATGCCCACCGCCGCCAGCACATACCGCCGAATCAGGCGCACAAAGGTTTTCATGTTTCTTCCCCCTTTGTCAGCTTATAGCCAATGCCCCGCACCGTCCGCAGAAACTGCGGCGCACCGGGTTCGGCTTCCAGCTTCTCCCGCAGATGCCGGATATGTACACCCAGACTGTTCTCGTAGCCATAGTAATCTGCGCCCCAGACCGCCGCACAAAGGGCATCGTAGGTAACGATGTGTCCCCGGTTCTCTGCCAATTTCCGCAGCAGCGCCAGTTCGGTAGCGGTCAGCGTCAGTGTTTTGCCCTCCGGCAGGGTAACAATGGCATCATTCAAGTCTACGCACCGCTCCCCCAGCTGCAAAGGTGCCGGTTTTGTACGGGACAGTTCTGCCCGGTACGCCCGCTGCAAAATATGCTGCACCCGCAGCAGCAGTTCCTGCATCAGAAAAGGCTTGGTCAGGTAGTCATCTGCGCCAAGACCCAGCCCAAACAGACGGTCGGCATCCGCGTCCCGTGCGGAGAGGAACAGCGCCGGGACATCCGCTTTTGCCCGCAGCGCCCGGAACAGCGAAAATCCATCCCCATCCGGCAGGTTGATATCCAGGATCATCAGCTCCGGCTGTTCTGCCGCAAAGCAGGCGCGGGCAGCGGCGCAGCTTTGGGCGGTTCTGATATGGCCATATCCTGCGCCCAGCAGCTGCTCACATAGCAGTGCCAGCAGCTCGGCGTTGTCATCCACAACGAGAAACTTTGCATCATAAATGGTATCCATAAGGGCAGTTCTCCTTTCCCGCCTTTACTATACCACACTTTTTGCGCCGCAGCGGAAAACATCTGCAAATTTAAGGGTAAATTAAGCTGCGCTTCCGGTCAGTTTAAGGCAGCGGGTGTATTCTGGCATCGTTCCGAAATCCATGAATGCGAAAGGAGACCATTTATGAAACCTGTGATTGAGACCCATGCCCTTTGCAAAAGCTACCATGGCCGTCCGGTGGTGGATCATTTGAACCTGACTGTCCCGGAGGGCTGTGTTTACGGCTTTTTAGGCCCCAACGGTGCGGGCAAATCCACTACCATGAAGATGCTGCTGGGGCTTGTACACCCCACCGGTGGCAGTGTGGAACTGCTGGGTCACACCCTGAACGAAGCAAACCGCATTGTCCTGCTGCGGCAGACCGGCAGCCTGATCGAATCTCCCTCCGGTTACCTGCACCTGACCGCCCGGGAAAACCTTTCCATCGTGGCTGACCTGAAAGACGTGGACCGGAAGGACATCAGCCGGGTGCTGGAGATCGTGCACCTGACCAAAGACGCTGACCGGAAGGTGGGGCAGTATTCCCTTGGCATGAAGCAGCGGCTGGGCATTGCCATGGCGCTGCTGGGCAGCCCCAAACTGCTAATTTTAGATGAACCCACCAACGGTCTGGACCCGGCGGGCATTCAGGAGATGCGCAGTCTGATTGCTTCCATGCCGCAGACCACCGGAGCCACCGTGCTGATCTCCAGCCACCTGCTGGGCGAGATCGAGCAGATGGTGGATCAGGTGGGCATCCTGAACCACGGCAAACTGCTGTTCGAGGGTTCTCTGCAGCAACTGCAAAAGCACAGCCGGGGCGGCATTCTGCTGCGGGTGCTGGATGCACCCAAAGCCGCAGCCGTCCTGCAGCAGCAGGGAGTAAAAGCCGCTGCACCGGCAGACCAGCCGGACACCCTGCAGCTGCCCCCGCTGCCGGACGAAGCGCTGGCGGCACTGGTCTGCACCCTTGCCGAAAGCGGCGTGGGTGTGGTGGGTCTGACTGCGCAGACAAAGAGCCTTGAGGACATCTTCCTCAGCCTGACCCAGACCAGCGGGGAGGTGGCGTAAGATGGCAGCTTTCCGTGCAGAACTGCAAAAAGCCCACCGTCGGCACGACCTTGCTCTCTGCCTGTTCATCCCCGGCATTGTTGTGCTATGGGTGGGCGGCCTTGCCCCAGCTGACCCGGAGGAGCTCGCCAACGGTTACAGCGCCCTGCTTTACAGCCTGCCCGTCATTGAAGCCATTCTGATGCCGGTGATGATGGCAGTGCTGGCCTCCCGGCTGTGGGATATGGAGATCAAAGGCAACACCGCAAAGCTGCTCTACACCCTGCAGAGCCGCCGCAGCCTGTTTGCAGGCAAAGCGGTCTTTGGGGTGCTGGAAGTTCTTCTGGTCACGGTGCTGGAGCTGGCCTGCGTTCCGGTGCTGGGGCGCGTTCATGGTTATACCGAAGCCTTTCCCACTGGGCAGCTGGTCTACCTATTCATCTGCACGCTGGCGGTGGACACAATGCTCTTCTTTGGAGAATTTCTGCTGATGCTGTGGGTGGGCAATCCCCTGCCGGCGCTCTGCGTGGGCATTGTAGGGGCGCTGGTGGGGCTGTTCTCTGCTTTTATGCCGCCGCTTGCCAGTTATTTTGTGCCCTTTGGGTACTACATTCCTCTGAGCGCCTACGAAGTGGCGAACTGGGACCAGGCCACCCACACCGTCACCTACGGCACCCGCCCCTTCAACTGGGGGCTGCTGGCCTTTACCCTTGCGCTGGGCGCAGTGCTGTTTGCCCTTGCGTGGCGCAAGGTACAGGACGAGGAGGTATAAAACCATGCTGAAACGCTGTATTCTTGCGGAGAACCGCAAACTCCACGCATCCCCCATCTGGGCAATGTTCTTTGTGCTGCCCATTCTTTCGGCCACCTATGGCACCTTCAATTATCTGCAAAATCTTGAGATCCTCACCGACGGCTGGTATAGCCTGTGGACCCAGCACACCCTGTTTTATTCCATGCTCTTCTTCCCTGCCATGGTAGCCACCTATGCTGCCTACTTGTGGCGGCTGGAACATCTGGGGCACAACTGGAACCTTATCATGGCAAGCCCCGTACCGCCGCTGGCCCTGTTTGCCGCAAAGTTTGCGGTGGTGACAAAGCTGGCGCTGCTGACCCACGGCTTTGTGTTCGCGCTGTTCGTGTTCTGCGGCAAGGTATTTGCCCACCTGCCCGGGCTGCCGCCGGTCACCTTACCTCTGTTTTTACTGCGGGGACTGCTGGGTGCGTTGGCTGTCATTGCCGCACAGCTGGTGCTGGCCATGGTCATCCGCAGCTTTGCCGTGCCCATTTTTCTGGGGCTGCTGGGCGGCATTACCGGCATCTTTATCAGCTCCAAGGGTCATGGGCTGTTGTGGCCCTATTCCCTGATGCAACTCGGAATGAACTCCAACAGAAGTGCGGATGCTCTGGCTGGCAGCTACGGGCTGTTTGCCTTCAGCTGCATCTTCTGGCTGGGGACGATGTTCCTTCTGGCATGGCTGCTTTTACGCCGGGAGGATGTGCGGGCGTAAGGCGCGGCAGCGCGCATGACGATTCCAAAAAATAACCCTGTGACACAATTTTCGCATCGCTGACAGACAGAAAAAACCTCCCCATGCAGTTGTCCTGCACGGGGAGGTTTTGTTATATGGGAATAGGAATGCTGCCTCAGCGCTTATACTTTGCGGCAGTCTGCAAACGCTGCATGGCACGATCCAGCGCGATCTTGCTCTGGTAATACTCGTGCATGCTCTGCTTATGCTGCAAGCGTTCCTCGGCGCGGATGCGGGCGGCCTCGGCACGGTTCTTGTCGATGTCCTCCGGGTTCTCGGCGCTGTCCACCAGCACCATCACATAGGCGGGGGTCACCTCAGCAATGCCGTCGCCCACCAGCACATCCCGGGCCTTGCCGTCCACTACAAAGTGGAGGATGCCCATATGCAGCGCTACCAGAACCGGGTTATGCCCGGCCTGTACGCCGTAGATGCCATCGCTGATGGGCAAGGTCAGATCCTCGCAGTCACCCTGATAGAACTCGCCGCTGGACGCTGTGATGCTCAGCATGAACTTGTTCATCAGACGGCACCGCCCTTTTCCTCAGCCATCTTTTCAGCGGCCTTCTGGCGGGCATCTTCCAGCGTACCCACGTTGAAGAATGCCCACTCCGGCAGGTCATCCGCCTTGCCGTCCACAATGGCGGCAAAGCTGCGCACGGTGTCCTTCAGGGGCACATACTTGCCCTTGAGGCCGGTAAAGTTTTCGGCCACGGCAAAGGGCTGGGACAGGAATTTCTGCAGCTTGCGGGCGCGCATGACGGTCAGCTTGTCGTTCTCGTCCAGCTCGTCCATGCCCAGAATGGCAATGATGTCCTGCAATTCCTGATAGCGCTGCAGAATGGACTGCACCTTGCGGGCTACGCGGTAATGCTCCTCGCCCACGATGTCCGCTTCCAGAATGCGGGAGGTGGAGGCCAGCGGGTCCACAGCCGGGTAGATGCCCTGCTCCACGATCTTACGGGACAGCACGGTGGTGGCGTCCAGATGGGCAAAAGTGGTGGCGGGGGCGGGGTCGGTCAGGTCATCGGCAGGCACATAGACGGCCTGCACCGAGGTGATGGAACCGTCCTTGGTGGAGGTGATGCGCTCCTGCAGAGCGCCCAGCTCGTTGGCCAGCGTGGGCTGGTAGCCCACGGCAGAGGGCATACGACCCATCAGAGCGGAGACCTCACTGCCGGCCTGCACGAAACGGAAGATGTTATCAATGAACAGCAGCACGTCCTTGTGGGTCTCCTCACGGAAGTACTCTGCCATGGTCAGGCCGGTCTCGGCCACGCGCATACGGGCTCCCGGGGGCTCGTTCATCTGACCAAAGACCAGTGCGGTCTTGTCCAGCACGCCGGAGGCGTTCATCTCGCCCCACAGGTCACAGCCCTCGCGGGAGCGCTCGCCCACGCCGGTAAAGATGGAGTAGCCGCCGTGCTCGGTGGCTACGTTATGGATCAGCTCCTGAATCAGCACAGTCTTGCCCACGCCGGCACCGCCGAACAGGCCGATCTTGCCGCCCTTAGCGTAAGGAGCCAGCAGGTCGATGACCTTGATGCCGGTCTCCAGAATCTCAGTTGCGGGCTTCTGCTCTGCAAAGCCGGGTGCCTTGCGGTGGATGGGCCAGTGCGGCAGCTCGTCCACAGCGCCCTTGCCGTCAATGGGGCGGCCCAGCGGGTCGAACATACGGCCCAGTGTGCCCTCGCCCACAGGGGCGGTCAGGCCGTGGCCGGTAGCTTCCACCGGCATACCCTTGCCCAGACCCTCGCTGGCAGAAAGCATGATGCAGCGCACCGTGGTCTCGTTGACATGCTGCGTCACCTCCATGGTGCGCTCGGCGCCCTCTGCGGTCACGGTAAGCGCCTCCTGCAGGGCAGGCAGCCTGCCGGCGGTGAACTGCACATCCACCACGGGGCCTGCTACGCGAATAATAGTTCCCTGTATCATACGATTGCCTCTATACTAATTTGTAAATACGTTTTATTCCGCCCGGTTCTGCACGGCAGCCGCACCGCCGATGATCTCGGTGATCTCCTGCGTAATGGAGCCCTGACGGGTGCGGTTGTATTCCAGCTGCAGGTCCCGGATCATGTCATTGGCGCTCTTGGTAGCAGAATCCATGGCGGTCATGCGGGCGCTCTGCTCGGCGCAGAAGCTCTCGGTCATGGCACCAAAGATCATGCCGTGCATATAGATGGGGGCCGTCTGCTCGAACACCGTCCAGGCATCCGGGAACATCTCCACCTCGCCGCGGGGGTCGCCCAGACCCTTGGGGGCGGGCTGCAGATGCTCGCGGTCCAGCGGCAGCAGACGCACCATGACCGGCTCACTGGTG
>OIME01000027.1_pt1 | contig 19084 bp, 19 predicted proteins | sample 1584751 | NCBI WGS metagenome assembly OIME01 (sample SAMN02674597, study PRJEB24791) | human gut metagenome, SKBSTL013 | isolation source: stool | host: Homo sapiens | place: USA
CACGCCCGCCGCAATGAGGCACGCGCCCAAGGTCAGGCTGCCCACCCGGCGCAGGGGCTTTTCAGCGGGTCGTTTTTCTGCCGGTTTCTGCTCCGGCGCGGGCGCACTGCCCGGCTGTGCCGTCAAAGGGGTCTTATTCTGCTCGGTCATCGTCATCCTCCGCAGGGGTCTCGTCCTGCTCTGCACCGGTCACCGGTTCCCCCAGCAGTGCCGAAAGCTCCGGCATGGCAAAATGGGTGTCCGTGTCCGCAGTGTCCTCGGCATCCTCTGCATCCTCTGCCTGCGACGCAGCCGTGTAGGCGTGGAAGTCCTCGGGTTCCTCCTCGGCGGGCTGCTTGCCCTTTTTGTTTTTCGGGCCGCGCACCAGCCACATACCGCACACGATCAGTGCCACGCAGACCACGATCTGCGGCAAAGCGTCCAGCATCAGGTAGATGGCGCGGAAAACCGGGTTATCCTGTCCCCAGCGCCACATCACATCGCCCAGCACCCGCATGATGATGTTGTTGTAGAACACGATGGCACCCAGCGCGATGAGCCCCCAGCCCACCAGCTTGTGGCTCTCGCCCATGAACTGGGTCATGCGGGCATCGTGCCAATTAAAGTGCACCAGATAATCGTCCTCCGGGGCTTTTTCTGCCGCCAGCTGTGCGCGGAGGTTCAAGGTATCGAAAAAGCTGTACATATACACAACGATACAGCCGACTACCAGTGCGTCCAGCCCCGTGGTGCTGCCTAGGATAATAAACAGGCAGAACATGGTGATGAGCGAGAGCCCCCGCTTCATATAGCCCTGATACATCTGCCCCGCACCGGGGATGCAGGCAAACAGCAGGGTCAGGATCCCGTTTTTCTTCATAATCAGTTCCCTCATTTCTCAGTGGTGTCTGCACTGCGGTGCAAAAGCGCGTCCAGTGCATCGGATAGTTTTTCGGTCAGCTGCTTTTTGTCCTCTATGGGCTTGCCCAGCGGGGCGGTGGAGGGCTGCGGTGCTTTGTCGTTCACCGGCTTGCCCAGCAGTTCCGGTTCGGTCTGCTGTGTGGTCTGCGGCAGCCATGTGTTCAGCTGCTGCCCGGTGTGCAGGATCTGTTCCAGCGTACCGGCGCGCCACAGCGTCAGCGCCAGAACCGCCGCCACCGTTGCCACAGCAGCGCGTCCCCATGTGTTCTGCATCAGCCGTATCCAGATGGTGCCCATCACCGCGCCCCGGGCGGAGCGCGGCGGCTGCTCCAGCACATCATCGGTCAGCAGGGCGGTGTAGCGGTCCATGCAGCGGTCGCAGTAGGCAAGATGCTCGGCGGCTTCCAGCCGCTGCGTTTCGTCCAATTGCCCGCCGACCAGTGCCTGTAAACCTTCCTCACTCAGACAGCCTTTTGCGTCAAACAGTTCCATGTACGCTCCTCCTTTCACAGGGTATGCGGTCGTTTTGCAAAATCTGCTGCGCCAGCATCTTTTTGGCGCGGTAGACCTGCGCTTCCACCGTTTTGGGTGGGCGTCCGCACAGCCTTGCAGCTTCGGCCATAGTGTGCTGTTCCAGCAGCACCAGACGGCAGGGCGTGCAATAGGGCTCGCGCAGGTTTAAGATCATCTCGGTAAGCTCCTCTTCGCCCAGTGCTTCCAGCACCTGCTGCTCCGGCTGCATGCCGGGCGGCGCGCCCTCCAGCGCCAGCACCTCATCGCCGGGGGTGTTCATCTTGCGCACCCACGCGCTGCGCAGATAATCCTTGGCTTTGTTGGCGGCGATGCGCGCCAGCCATTGCTTTTCAAAGCCGGGCGGGCAGCGGTCGATGGCTCGCCATGCCGCCAGAAAGGTCTCCTGCGTCAGATCCTGCGCCTCCTGTACATCCGGTACCAGCTGGTGGCAGACCGTGTACACGAGCGCCTGATATTTCTGCACCATCGTGCTGAATTCCTGTGTTGTCAACGCGCTGCACGGCCTCCTTTCCGGTTCTGGATGCGGTACTCTGCGCCGCCCTTCTGTCTTTAATACGAGGGAGCGGCGGCAGTTCCTGCAAAAAAACTAAAATATTTTCAAACTTTTTCTTCTGCCGCAGATATGGTACAATAGCAGTATAGCACACAGGGAGGATTTTCGCCATGGCTTCTACCACCCGTCAGGCGCTTTTACAGGCGCTGAGCGCCGCCGAGGGCGCATATATTTCCGGCCAGCAGCTGGCGCAGCAGCTGGGGGTCAGCCGCGCTGCCGTGCACAAGGCGGCAGCGGCGCTTACCGCGCAGGGCTATGCGCTGGAAGCCGCCTCCCGCCGGGGGTACCGTCTGCTGGGCGGCGACCCCTTCTGCACCGAGGCGGTAGGCCCCTACCCCGCCCCGGTGCAGCTGTACGACACGCTGGAAAGCACCAACCGCACCGCAAAGCTGCTGGCGCTGGAAGGTGCCGCCCACGGCACGCTGGTGCTGGCTGGCGGGCAGACCGCCGGGCGCGGTCGGCTGGGACGCAGCTTTGCCAGCCCGGCGGGCAAGGGAGTGTACTGCTCGGTGGTGCTGCGCCCGCCGCTGCCCGCCGCCAACGCCCAGACCGCCACCATCGGCGCAGCAGTGGCAGTGTGCCGGGCGGTGCAGATGCTGTGTGGGCTGGAACTTGCCATCAAGTGGGTGAACGACCTGTATTACAAGGGCAAAAAGGTGTGCGGCATCCTGACCGAGGCCGGTACAGACCTTGAAAGCGGCCAGCTGGAATGGCTGGTGGTGGGCATCGGGCTGAACCTGACCGCCACGGCAGAGGACTTTCCCCCGGAGCTTGCCGCCAAAGCAGGCAGCCTATACCCCGGCGGCCCTGCCCCGGTAAGCCGGGCGGCGCTGGCAGGTGCCATCGGGCGGGAGCTGTTAGCGCTGTGCCCGGGCTTTGCCTGTCTGGACGAGTACCGCGCCCGCTGCTTTGTGCCCGGCCACTGGGTGACCGTGTGCACCGGCACCGAAACCTACGCCGCACAGGCGCTTTCCATTGACGATGCCGGGCGGCTGGTGGTACAGCGGGAGGGCGGGCGCACCGAGGCGCTGCGCTGCGGCGAGGTGACCATTCGCCCTACTAAGACGGAATAAAAAGGGAAAGAGGACCATTTATAATGCCCTCCGCGTTGCTCTGGGCATGATTTAAGGAAAATTTATTTTAGATTTCGGCAGAACGGAACGCCTGCGGGCGTTCCGTTCTGTCATTTTCACGAGAAGGGTCGTAATGGTAAACTGCATTTGCAGCGCCGCTTCCTTCGGAAGCGCGACGCTGCGGAGTGCGTTACCGTTTGCCTTCTCGGCCCCTCCTGTGAAAAAAGCGTTTGGAGCGCTCCGCAGAGCGCGACAAACGCGAAATTAAAAATAATTATTCCGCTGAAGATGCCCAAAGCGCAAGCGGAGGGCATTCCCAATCATTTTTATACAAAAAGCCCGCCGGGCATTGTGCACGGCGGGCTTTGGTTTACAGTTTACTCTGCCTTGGTCTCGGGCTTTGCCTCAGCCTTGGCTTCCGGCTTTGCTGCGGGAGCAGCAGCGGGAGCGGCGGGCTTCACCACGGGCTTCGGGGGATTGGGGTCGTCCTTCAGCGGGAACAGGATGATGTGCTTGGGGCACTTCTGGGCGCACATACCGCAGCCCTTGCACTTGTCGTAATCAATGCGTGCCACGCCGTCCACAACATGGATAGCGTCGAACTTACAGGTGCGCTCGCACATACCGCAGGCGATGCAGGAGGTGGTGCACAGCTTGTTTGCCACAGCACCCTTATCCTTGTTGGAGCACATGACCACCGGCTTGCGGGGGCCGGCAGCGTCGATCATGATGACCTGCTTGGGGCAGATGTTGGCACAGGCACCACAGCCGGTGCACTTGTCCTTGTCCACCTTTGCCACACCGTCTACGATGTGGATGGCGTCGAACTTACACACCTTGGTGCAGTCGCCCAGACCAATGCAGGCGAAGGTGCAGGTCTTGGGGCCGCCGTACAGAGCTGCCGCAGCAGCACAAGTCTGGATGCCCTTGTAGTCGTAGGCGGGCTTGCAGTGCTCGGAGCTGCCCTGACACTGCACCACAGCCTTCTTTTCTACGGCGCTTGCCTCGCCGCCCATGATCTTGGCAATGGCAGCAGCAGCCTTGGGGCCGCCGGGTGCGCACTTGTCGCAGGGCACGCCGTCCAGAACAACTGCCTTGGCGTAGTCGGAACAGCCGGCGTAGCCGCAGCCGCCGCAGTTTGCGCCGGCCAGACAGGCAGAAACTTCCTCAATGCGGGGGTCTTCCTCCACCGCCATGAACTTTGCGGCAGCCACCAGAACGATAGCACCCACAGCGCCCACGATGGTGCACAGGATAACAGCAGATACAATATTCATAGTCCTGTTCCTCCCTTACAGCGTAACATTGAACAGGTTTTCGACGATGCCGCCGAAGCCCATGAAGGACAGGCTGGTGATTGCAGCTGCGATCAGGGTGATGGGCAGGCCCTTGAAGGGTGCCGGGGGATCGCAGGCTTCCACGCGCTTACGCACGCCGCTGAACATGACCATGGCCAGCATAAAGCCGCAGCCTGCGCCGATGGCGCAGATCAGAGCCTCGATGTAGGCGTAGCCGAAGCCGTGTGCAGCCACATCGGCGCCGTAGTCGCCCACGACCAGAATGGTCACAGCCAGCACGCAGCAGTTGGTGGTGATCAGGGGCAGATAAACGCCCAGCGAGTTATACAGTGCAACGATGTACTTCTTGAGGAAGATCTCGATGAACTGCACCAGCACAGCGATGACCAGAATGAACACGATGGTCTGCAGGTAGCCCAGACCAGCCGGGTCCAGAATGAAGATCTGGATGGGGAAGGTAACGGCCGTTGCCATGAACATGACGAAGATGACAGCACCGGACATACCAACAGCGGAATCCAGCTTTTTGGAAACGCCCAGGAACGGGCAGATACCGTAGAACTTCACCAGCACATAGTTGTTGACAAGGATCATGCTGAAGAAGATCGCAGCGAGTTTGACGAGCATCTTATTCCGCCTCCTTCTTCAGATTGTCAAGATCACAGCAGCTCTTGCGCTCGATGCGGGCGTCCAGCTTGCCTTCCAGCCACACACAGCCGGCCATCAACAGGCCAAAGCAGAAGAATGCACCGGGAGCCTGCGTCATGATGGAGACCTTGGCAACGCCTTCCGGAATGATCTGGAAGCCCAGCCAGGTGCCGCTGCCCAGGATCTCACGGATGGAGGCCATCAGAGTAGCGGTGAGGGTGTAGCCGAGGCCCATGCCCACGCCGTCCAGTGCGGAATCCACCACATTGTTCTTGCAGGCGAACATCTCGGCACGGCCCAGAATGATACAGTTGACAACGATCAGGGGCAGGAACACGCCCAGAGCGTTGTACAGGCTTTCCATGTAGGCCTGCATGAACATCTGCACGATGGTCACAAAGCCTGCAATGATAACGATGTAGCAGGGCAGATGCACCTTGCCGGGGATGACTTTCCGCAGCAGGGAGATCATGATATTGGAGCACACCAGCACGAAGGTGAAGGCGGCGCCCATGCCCAGTGCGCTGGAAACTGCCGTGGTAACGGCCAGAATGGAGCAGGTGCCCAGAACCAGACGCAGAACAGGGTTTTCTTTGATGATGCCGTTGGTAAGGATGCTTACCTTGGACTTATTTTCTTGTGCCATTTCTTACCAACCTCCTTTTATGCCAGCTCGTTGAAGCAGTTGATACAATCATTGATGGCAGCAAACAGAGCGGTGGACGAAATGGTTGCGCCACTGTACGCATCGAAATCCTGATTCATCACAATGTTCTTGGTGCCGTCCATGCCGTTGAACTGTGCCAGGAAGTCATCGGTGGACACATTGGAGCCGATGCCCTTGGTCTGGGTAGAAGCGTCTACCCAGATGCCGGTCTCGGCACCGTTGGCGTCAAAGCCCATAATGACGGTCAGGATGCCGCCGTCAAAGCCCTTTTCCTCGGCCTTGATGGCAATGCCGCCGTCCGGAGCCTTTACCACGCCGGTAACATTGGCGGTGGTGTAGTCGGTCACTTCCTCCAGCTCAGTAGCGTCCGAGACAGAGGGCAGCACGCCGACGTAAGCAGCCAGCGTGGTGCGCTTGGTGTTCTCGGCAATGACCGGGGCGGTCATGGAGTTCACCAGAGCCAGCAGCAGGCTGACGATCAGAGAGATGACGGTCAGCACAACAATGGGCTTACCGGTGGTTTCCCAGCTGGAATTTGCAGTCTTACTCATTTGCCAGCACCCTCCTTCGCTTTCTTTGCAGGCTTCACATAGCCATACGGGGTCTGACGGGTCAGATCATTGATGTACGGGACCCACAGGTTCATGAACAGCAGCGCGAAGGACACGCCCTCGGTGTAGCTGCCCCAGTAGCGGATAGCAAAGGTAACGATGCCAAGGCACACGCCGTACACCAGCTTACCCTTCAGGGTAAAGGGGCTGGTAACGTAGTCGGTAGCCATGAACACAGCGCCGAACAGCAGGCCACCGCTCAGCACGGCAACCAGTGCGCTGTGCAGATCCTTGGTAGCGATCAGGTAGAACACGAACACGCTGCCAACGTAGGAAGCCGGGATGGCGATGCTGATGGTCTTGGTAGCCACCAGATAGATCAGACCCAGCACGATAGCCAGTGCGCAGGTCTCGCCCAGCACACCGCCGTGGATGCCCATGAACAGATCCAGCAGGCTCAGCTTGGAGGGATCTGCCACAGCCAGCGGGGTAGCCTTGGACAGCTGATCCACCGCTGCATCCGGGAACACCCACTTATTCATGGAACCGGCAAAGCTGATAAACAGCACGATACGGCCCACCAGAGCGGGGTTTGCAAAGTTCATGCCAATGCCGCCAAACAGCTGCTTGACAACAATAATTGCCACCAGATCGCCGATGATCAGCTGACCGATGGGCATGCCCACGGGCACGTTCATGGCCAGGATGATGCCGGTGACCACAGCGGACAGATCGCTGATGGGGTTGGGCTTCTTGAGCAGCTTGCAGTACAGCCACTCAAAGGCCACGCTGGCAATGACGGACACTACCGTGACCAGCAGCGCACGCACGCCAAAAATGATGGCAGAGGCCACCACGCAGGGGCACAGGGCCACGATCACGTTGGCCATCAGGCTCTGCGTGGTCTCTTCGCTGCGCACATGCGGGGAAGCCGAAACAATAAGCTTCGTATCCATTACTTATTGCCTCCTTTTTTGATTTCGCCAAGATAGAAGGCCTTGGCCAGACTCATCATCTGGGTAACAGGGCGCTTTGCCGGGCAGACGAAGGAGCAGCTGCCGCAGTTGAAGCAGTAGTCAGCGTGCAGCTTGCCCAGCTCCTGCACATCGCGGGCGGCGTAGGCCTGATTGACCTCCACGGGCTCCAGCCCCATGGGGCAGTACTCCACGCAGCGGCCGCAGCGGATGCAGGGGTTGACCTGTGCGGGCTGTGCAGCTGCCTTGCTCAGCAGGATCAGACCGGAAGTGGTCTTGGTGGTGGGGTAGGAAAGGTTCTCCACAGCGGGGCCCATCATGGCACCGCCGGCAACCACCTTGCCCAGCTCGCCCTTGACGCCCACATAGTCCAGAATGTCCTGATAAGCGGTGCCCACGGGCACAACAACATTCTGGGGTTTTGCGCAGGCATCGCCGTCCACGGTGATGGTACGCTGGACCACCGGCATACCGGTAGCCAGATACTTGCCCAGCGTGGAAACGCTGGTCACGTTCATCACGATAGCGCCTGCATCGGCGGGCAGACCGCCGTGGGGCACCTCGCGGCCGAGGCACTTCTCGATCAGGATCAGCTCTGCGCCGGTGCCGTAGACACTGGGCAGGGGCTTTACCTCAATAGCGCTGTCGTCCTTGGTCTTTTTGCACAGCAGGTCGATGCACTCGGGCTTGTTGTTCTCAATACCAATGATGCACTTCGGGATGCCGGTATACTGCAGCACAGCCTTGATGCCGCGGATGATATCATCGCTGCACTCCAGCATCTCCTGCGTGTCGCTGGTCAGCCACACCTCGCACTCGGAGGCGTTGATCAGTAAAGTATCCACCGACTGCTTGGGCTGCAGCTTCACATCGGTGGGGAAGCCTGCGCCGCCCAGACCTACCAGACCGCACTCGCGCACGGCGGCAAGGAAGCTGGCCTTATCGGTGACTTCCGGTGCCTTGACAGCCGGGTCTACGGTCTGCTTGCCATCGGTCTTGATGACAACAGAATCGCACATACGGCCATTGGACAGACGGAAAGGTTCCACTGCAGCTACCGTACCGGAAACGCTGGAGTGGATGTTTGCGGAGACAAAGCCGCCCGCCTCACCGATCTTGGTGCCGACGAACACTTCATCGCCCTTTTTGACCAGAGCCTTGGCGGGTGCGCCAATGTGCTGGCTCATCAGGATGCGTACCTGCGCGGGCAGAGGCATCGGGATCGGTTTGCTTGCAGCAGTTGCCTTGTCATGCGGCGTATGCGCGCCAAGCGCCGCACGTTTCAGCTTGTTCAACATGGAATTCAAATCCCCCATTCTGCTTGAATTGCCGCCCCCACGCCCATGCAGGCGCACTGGTACAGGGACAGCAGCTGCTTAACATACCCATTGTATCATTTTGGCGTCGGAAGTCAACGACAACCCCGCAAAAATGATGTGATTTCCTGAACTTTCTTGCTCTTTTTTTGTGGTTAGTTTTTTCTAACCACCGTATTTTTTCCTTTGTATTGCCGTTTGCCTTTCCCTGCGGATTATGCTATACTAGAATTGCTTATCCGGTGGAGCACTTGCTGTGCTCCGCACAAGATCGACCAAGGAGGTTCCTGACCATGAAAGTTCTCAAGGCTCTGCTTGCCGTGTTTACCACCCTCGCTGTGGCGCTCACCGCCGCCCTGCTGCTGTGGCAGGACAAAAACGCCCCGCGCTATATCCACATCTACGACAACGAAGAGTAACTGCGTGCTGTAGACCCGCACGCTTGTCCCCCCAGCCTGAACGGCCTGTGCCGCCCGGGCGGGGGGTTTTGTGTTTTCTGCGGAGCATCCCAAAGAAAAAATACCGCCGATGGAACCATCGGCGGTATTTTTTATTCAGATATGAGGCTCAGTAATCCTTCTGGCAGCCCAGCAGGAACTTCATGTACGCAAAGGTGCGGTCCTGCCCGAGGTCGCGCACCATCTTCAGCAGCTTTTCCAGCAGGGCGCGGGTCTCCGGGTGCATCAGGTAGTGGTTCTTGCTGCGCTCGTAGTATTCCCACGGGGAAGCATCGGTGTACTTGTCGCCCAGATAGATCTGGCTTGCGGCCACGCGGTCGCACACCATCTCGCACACATAGCGCAGGGGCATCTTCATGCCGCCCAGCCCGGTCTTGTTGCTGGCATAGTCGATCCAGTATTCCAGATGGTGCTTGTTGCGGCCCTTGTGGTGCAGCCATGCAGACGAATAGCCCCGGTCTGCGCGCTCGGCTTCGTTGGGGCTGTGGTCGCCCTGATAGTAGATGCAGCCCGGGATGAACTCGGTGGGGCTGTACTTGCTCAAATCGTGGGCAAGGCCCTGCTCGTAGAGCCCGCAGGCAAAGCAGTATTTCATCACCAGCAGCTTGTGCCGGGTAATGGTCTCAAAATGTCCCTTGATGTTCATGGTTTACCTCCACCGCACGCTCACGCGGCCCTCTTTCAGGCTGCGCAGGTCGTCGCTTTCCGAAAAATCCTCCCGGTCGCGGGTCAGGTTGGAGTTGTAATAAGGGTCATCCAGAATGTTGGCCTTCCCGTGCACGTCATACAGGCGCTGCTGCTCCGATGCAAAACGCCGGGCCTTCACCGGGTCCTTCTCGTCGCCGCCGCGGCTCTTGCTCTCGTAGTGGGTCAGCTGTGCATAGGGTGTCCAGACGATGCGATACCCGGCCTCCCGCACCCGCAGACAGAAGTCCACGTCGTTGAAGGCCACCGCAAAGGCCTCGTCCAGGCCGCCCATCTCATCCCACACACTGGTTTTCACCAGCAGGCAGGCACCGGTCACCGCCGAAAGATCCTGCACGGTGGCGGCACGGAACATGTAGCCGCTGCCGCCGGCCTTTTTGTACTTGTGGCTGTGGCCCGCGTAGCCGCCCAACCCCGTGATGACGCCCGCATGCTGCAGCGTCTCGTCCGGGTAGAACAGCTCTGCACCGCAGATGGCCGCTCCGCCGGGGTGGGCGCACTGCCGCAGCAGCTCAGTGAGCCAGTCGGCGTTGCGTACCTCCACGTCGTTGTTCAGCAGCAGCAGATAGTCGCCGGTGGCATACTTCCGGCCAAAATTGTTGATGCCGGAAAAGTTGAACCCCTTTTTCGGGTAGGTGACTACCTGCAGACCATCGTAGCACTGCTGTGCTTTCTGATAGTAGGCAAACGTTTCCGGGTCGGTGGAGTTGTTCTCGATGACAATGACCTCAAAGTTGTCCCAGCTGGTCTTAGCCCAGAGGCTGTGCAGGCACTTTTCCAGATCGTCAATGTGGTCCTTGTTGGGGATCAGGATGCTCACCTTCGGGTCGCCCACGATATCCCACTTCACCCGGTAGGTACTGGGAAACAGCCCATCCTCCACGGTGCCGGTGCGGCCGGTGCGGGCCAGATGATCTGCCAGCGCCTTTTTGGCTGCTGCCGCCACATAGGGCTTGGCCTCCGTACCGCCGGAGGTAGACCCCGCGTGCACCCGCCAGTAGTAGAGCACCTGCGGCACATGGGCGGCACCGCCGGTCTTTTCCAGCAGACGCAGGAACAGATCATGATCCTGACTGCCGTCGCATTCCGGGCGTTCGCCGCCCAGCTGCTCCCACAGCGCTTTTTGGAACACCGCCAGATGGCAGATGTAGTTGCAGCACAGCAGGTAATCCGGGGCGTAGTCCGGCTTGAAGTGCGCCACCATGGGGCGGCGGATGCTTTTGGTGAACAGTGCCTCGTCGCTGTACAGAAATCCGTCCGGTTCGCCGCGCTGCCGCAGCTGCAGGATGGCCTTGCCCATGGTGTACAGGGCATGGGGTGCCAGAATGTCGTCGTGGTCAGCCAGCGCCAGATACTCCCCTGTTGCCAGCTGCGCGGCGGCGTTGGTGTTGGCCGCGATGCCCTTATTTTCGATCTTTTTATATACGATTCGTTGATTCTTTTGCTGATATTCCTTTACGATCCGCTCCACGTCCCCGTGGGCAGCGTCCGAAGCATCGGCAAGGCAGAGCTGTCCGTTGGGCGCGGTCTGCCCCACAAAGGAATCCAGAAATTCCCGCAGGTATTTTTCCGGGGTGTTATACAGCGGGGTCAGCACCGAAATGGTGGGCAGACCGCAGTCTGCCGCCGTTTTGCCTGCCATCTCTGCGCGCTGGGCTTCCAGCACCTTTTTGGCGGGCAGGTAGCGCGCACGTTTGCCAAAGCAGCGGCGCTTCACAAAGCCCGCGCCGCGCCTGACCATGGTGGGCAAGCCCTCGTCCTTTGTCAGCTGCACGGCATAGCCGGCAAGCTCCTTGGCGCGTTTCAACCGTACATTCATATCAGACCTCGCCGCGCTGGGTCGCCTTGTAGGCGGCGCAGACTGTCTGGGTATCCCCGTTCATTTTCAGGTGGCCGTGGCTCAGCCATGCCACCTTGGTGCACATCCGCTCGATCTGCTCGATGGAGTGGGACACCAGAATGACCGTGGTGCCGCCCGCCATCAGCTCCTGCATCCGCTTTTCGCACTTCTGCTGGAACAGGAAATCGCCCACCGACAGCACCTCGTCCGCAATAAGAATATCGGGCTTTGTGATGGTGGCAATGGCAAAGCCGATGCGTGCCACCATGCCGGAGGAGTAGTTTTTCAGCGGCACATCCAGAAAGTTTTCCAGTTCGCTGAATTCTACGATCTCGTCAAATTTTTCGTCCAGATACTTGGGCGAGAAGCCCAGCACCGTGCCGTTGAGGTAGATGTTCTCGCGGGCGGTCAGATCCATATCAAAGCCCGCGCCCAGCTCGATGAGCGGGGCGATGGTGCCGTTCACGGTCACCTTGCCCTTGCTGGGCTTGTACACCCCGGCAATGGTCTTGAGCAGGGTGGATTTGCCCGAGCCGTTCAATCCCACAAGGCCGTAAAAATCGCCGGGCATGATGTCCAGACTCACGTCCTTGAGGGCGTAAAATTCATCGTACTGCAGGCGGCCCTGCACCATGGCCAGAAAATATTCCTTCAGGCTCTCATGCTTTTCCTTGGAGAGGTTGAAGCACATGGAAACATTGTCTACTTTGATGATCGGTTCCATTGTTCTTCCTCCTTAAATATGCAGCACAAAGCGGTCCTGCGTTTTGCGGAACACGCTCACGCCCACCCACATGGAGACGAGGGCACAGATGCCGCACACCGCAAACATGTTGAAGTCCAGCGGGATGCCCCACATCACGGTACGGCGGAAGCCCGTGATGTACCAGTACATGGGGTTCAGCTTGATGATCTGCTGCATGTTGAAGCCGCCGATGGAAAAGGTCATCTGGGTGGGGTCGTAGAAGATGGCGGAGAAATACAGCAGCGCGGTGACGAACACGCTCCAGATGTGCATGATATCCCGGAAGAACACGGTAGCCGCCGCTAAGAACATACTGACCCCGAGGCTGAAGAAGAACAAGGTCACCAGCGGGTACAGCGCCTCAAAAATGGTCAGGTGGAAAGGCGCGCCGGTAAAGATCATGACCAGCAGCAGCGCCACAAAGCTGAAGATGCAGTTCACCATGGCAAAGCAGCACTTTTCCAGCGGGAAGATATACTTGGGGATATACACCTTTTTCAGCAGCGGGGCGGCGCTGAGCACGCTGCTCATGCTGGTGGAGGTAGCCTCGTTGAAGAAGTTGAACAGCAGCTGACCGCACATCAGAAAGACGGCAAAGTTGTCGATGCCGCTGCCGCGCATATCCATCAGGCTGCTGAACACCGCCCAGTACACAAGGCACATCAGCAGCGGGTTCAAAACGCTCCACACCACGCCCAGCACGCTGCGGCGGTATTTCAGCTTGAAATCACGGCTTACAAGGTTCCACAGCAGATAGCGGTAGCGCCAGAAGCCATTCCACATTGCTTTGAGTTTTGCCACGGGCGATCACCACTTTTCAAAATACTCGAACTTCTGGGCGGCAAAGGGCTCGTGCAGCTTGTCCTTTGCGCTGGTCTTGTGCTCACAGCCGCAGTCCGGCCACTGCACGTTGACGGTGGGGTCATCGTAGGGGATGCCGCCCTCGCTGGTGGGGTCGTAGACATCGGTGCACTTATAGCAGAACTCTGCCACATCGCTCAGCACCAGAAAACCGTGGGCAAAGCCCTCCGGGATATAGAACATCTTCTTGTTGTCCTCGGAAAGGGTCACGCCCACCCACTTGCCAAAGGTGGCGCTGTGGGGGCGGCAGTCCACGGCCACATCGTACACCTCGCCCTTGGTCACGCGCACCAGCTTGCCCTGGGTGTGGTTCTTCTGGAAGTGCAGCCCGCGCAGCACGCCCCGGGTGGAGCGGCTCTGGTTGTCCTGCACAAATTCCTTGTCGATACCGGCCTCTGCGAACTGGTCCTTCTGGTAGGTCTCCATAAAATAGCCACGGTCGTCGCCGAACACCTGCGGCTCAATGACCACCACGCCGGGGATCTCGGTCTGCGTAAAAATAAACTTACCCATGATATTGTACCTCTCTTTTTTTCTGAAAGCTTTTTCTTTATCTGGAAAAGTCTGGTTTTGAACAGGCTTTTACGCTTTTTTATGGTGCCTTGCCGTTTTGCGGCGCTTTTTCAGGCGGGAATGTACCCGCAGCACCAGTACGGTAACCACGGCTGCACCTATGGTGCACCCCACCGAGATGCCCGCCAGCACCCATGCGCTGCTGCCCGGTTCCACGTCCCTGGCGGCTTCCAGCTTTGTGCCGACGCTCTGCTCCAGCAATTCCGCCAGACCTGTGATCTCCGCCTTTACCCGCACGCTGGTGCTCTCCTGCTGCGCGCCGCCGTTCAGGGTGTACACCGCATACACGGCGGGCTCTGCGCCCAGCAGATACTGCTCCGGCAGCTCCAGGTCCACGGTCACATCCTGCGCGGATAAGCCCTCGGCCAGCAGCAGCTTCACCCCGGGGTCGGCTACGGTAACGGTGCCAAGGCTCTGCCCGCCGCCCGCCACAGCCAGCTGTGCGGTGACCGTGCCGCCGGGCAGCTGGGTGTAGCTTTTATAGGTGGAAAAGGCGTAGTCCAGCAGGGTGCGCATATCGTTATATTTATCGGTGCTCAGCTGGCTTTGCATGGTCGCGCAGATCAGCCGCACCCCGTCCTGCTCCGCCAGACAGACATAGCTGTACCGGGCGGTGTTGGTATAGCCCAGCTTGGAGCCCAGCACACTGTCGATATGGTAGCGGCTGGAGCCGATGCGGATCTTATCCTGCTGGGAGAAGTAGCGGGTCACCGGCTGGATGTTGGTGGGCTGCATGGTGTACATCTCGTTGCGGGTGAACAGGTCCTCAAACCCCGGCTGCTGCAGCGCCCAGCGCAAAATCTGTGCCATATCGTAGCAGCTGGTGTAGTGGTCGTCGTCGCTGATGCCGTGGGGGTTTGCAAAGTGGGTGTGCGCAAGGCCCAGCTCTTCTACCCGCGCATTCATCTTTGCCACGCCGTCCGCGATGGTGCCCTCTCCCACATATTCGGCCAACAGGTTCGCGCCGTCGTTGGCGCTGGCCATCTGGGTGGCATACAGCGCATCGGTCAGCGGCACCTCTTCGCCCTCCTGCAGGGCGATGTGGCTGGAATCGGTGCCCGCCAGCGAGTAGACATCCTCGTGGCTGACCGTCAGCTTGACATTGTCCCACTTGCCCTGGGCCTTTTCACAGGCAAGGCCCAGCGTCATCACCTTGGTGATGGACGCCGGGTGCAGTTCTTCGTTCATATTCTGCTGTGCCAGCACAAGGCCGGTGTCTGCATCGATGATGCAGTAAGCGCGGGTGGCACCAAGGGCAGGGCCAGCCGCCGCTGCCCCCGGCACGAACACGCAGATCATAAGCAGCACAACGCACAGCGCCGCTGTCAGTTTTTTCATCTGGTTTTTCTCCATTGAGCGTTTTTCTGCCCGTCGTACTGCACCGGCAAAGTATCAGATAATAGTATACCACACTTTACCCCGGCTGAAAAGCCATTCAGACGTTGTTTTGCAGCAGCACCGGCTGCAGCTGTTCGCCGTGCAGGGCGGCTTCCAGCGCGGCAGGCAGCCGGGCAAAGTCCGCCTTCAGGCTCTGGGGCTTGGCGGCGGGGTCATCCTGCCCGTAGGGCACAAAATAGTAGTGCTTGCGCTGGAACAGCCGGGCGATGTTCTCGCCGGAAGCACCCAGCCCGTCGTTGGTGGACACGGCCAGCACCACCGGGCAGCCCACCCGCAGCAGGCTCTTGGCCGCCAGCGTCACCGGCGTGTCGGACAGGCCCGCCGCCAACCGGGAAAGCGTGGCCCCGGTGCAGGGGGCTACCACCAGTGCCTGCGCCATTTTGCGGGGGCCCAGCGGCTCCACCGCCTGCAGCGTGTCCAGTACCGGGTGCCCGGCGGCGGCTTCCAGCTGCTCCTTCCAGTAATTTCCCGTGCCAAAGCGGGTGTCCTGCCGGGCGGCAAAACTCATCACCGGCAGCAGCTGCCAGCCCTGCGCTGTCAGGGCGCGGGCAGACTGCAGCGCTGCTTCCAGTGTACAGAAGCTGCCGCATACCGCAAATGCGATCGTTCCTCGGTTCTGTGTGATCATCGTGTCCTCCCCTCCCGCTCCTGCAGCATGGTCTGCACCGTGCGCGCCACCGCCTCGCCCGCCGTCTCCGGCGCGCAGGCGGCCGGCAGGCTGAGGGCATGGATGGCCCGGTGTCCCCGCCGGGCCGCGGCGGCAAAGTCGGTGCCGCCGGGCTTTGAGGCCAGATCCACGATCAGGCACCCCTTCGGCAGCGCCGCCAGCACTGCCGCCGTCAGCACCGGCGCGGGGATGGTGTTCACCACCGTATCAAAGGCGGCAGCTGCGGCGGCAAGCTCTGTCAGCGGCACCGCCCGCAGACCAAGCTCCTCCGCCATCGCCCGCTGCACCGGGCGGCGTGCCGCCACGGTCACCCGCGCGCCCAGTGCCGCCAGACGCACCGCCAGCGCCCGCCCCACCGGGCCAAAGCCCAACACCAGCACCGCCGCGCCCCACAGGGTACGGCTGCGCCGTTCCAGCAGAATGCCGATGCAGCCCTCGGCGGTGGGGATGGCGTTATACACGGTCAGCTCCGGGCGGGCAAAGTAGTCCACCAGTTCCACCCCCGCCGCCCGGGCGATAGTCCTTGCGCTGTCCGTCACCTTACCGCCCAGCGCCAGTGCCCCGGGCTTTGCCATGCCCAGCAGCTGCGCCAGCGGCAAATCAGCCTGTTCCAGCGGGAGCGGCAGCAGGATGCAGTCTGCCTGCGGCAGCTGCTGCACGCCACCCACCGTATACCCCGCCCGCGCCAGTGCACGCCCTGCCGCCGCCTGCCGGGCATCGCTGCCCACCACCGCAAACCGCTTTGTCTGCCTCATGTCGTCATCTCCCCTTTTCCGCTGTGCACTATCCTATGCAGGAAGATGAAACCGCGTGAGCGGAAAGATGCTGACCGGCAGAAACAAAAAAGCTCCCCCTTTCGGGGGAGCCGTCATCGCGCAGCGATGACTGAGAGGATTCTTAGTTCAGCGCTTCTTCCAGCACCTTCAGCAGGTGCGGGATATCCAGCGGCTTTGCGATGTGGCCGTTCATGCCCGCATTCAGGGCGTTCTGCTTGTCCTCCTCAAAGGCGTTGGCGGTCATGGCAAAAATGGGGATGCCCGCCTTGCGGGGGTCGGGCAGGGCGCGGATACGCCGGGTGGCTTCGTAGCCGTCCATCCGGGGCATCTGGATGTCCATCAAAATCAGGTCATACTGCCCGGGCACGGACTGCTCCATTTTCTCCATTGCTTCAACGCCGTCTCCGGCGGTATCCACAAGGAAGCCTGCTTCCTTTAAGATCTCTATGGCGATCTCCCGGTTCAGGGCGTTATCCTCCACCAGCAGCAGGTGCTTACCGCTGAAGTCTGCCTTGGGCGGCAGGGCGGGCGTCTGGGTCGACTGCACCCGGAAGGGCTCTGCCAGCACCTTGCGCAGCTCCGAGAGGAACAGCGGCTTTTCGCAGAAAGCGGTCACACCGGCGGCGCGCGCCTCCTCCTCGATATCCGCCCAGTCGTAGGCGGTCAGGATGATGATGGGGCAGCTGTCCCCGATGACCTTGCGGATCTGCCGCACGATCTCAATGCCGTTCATATCCGGGATGAGCCAGTCGATGATATACACGCTGAAAGCATCGCCCTGCTCCACGGCGTACTTGGTGCGGATGACTGCTTCCTTGCCGGAGATGGTCCACTCCGGCCGCATGCCGATCTTGGAAAGCATGGTGCTGACGCTCAGGCAGGTGTTGGTGTCGTCGTCCGCCACCAGCGCCCGCAGCCCTTCCAGCTGGGGCAGCTGCTTGATCTCCGCCTTCTGCCCGCTGAGGGGGAAGCAGAGGTTCACGATGAACTCGCTGCCCTTGCCCGGCTCGCTTTCAAGGGCGATGGTGCCGCCCATCAGGTCTACAATGTTCTTGGTGATGGAAAGGCCGAGACCCGTGCCCTGGATGCCGCTGACGGTGGAGCTTTCCTCCCGGGTGAACTCCTCAAAGATGTGCTTCTGGAACTCCTTGTTGATGCCGATGCCGTTATCTTTAATGCGGAACTCATAGTTGCCGCAGCCCTTGGGCGCGCCGGGCTTCTGGGCAATGCGGATGCTCACCATGCCGCCGGTGGGGGTAAACTTGATGGCATTGGAAAGGATGTTCAGCAGCACCTGATTCAGCCGCAGCGGGTCGGTGATGATATCCTCGTCCACCACATCCATGGTGTCGATGAACAGCGCTAAGCGCTTGGAGCTGATGTTGGGCTGGATGATGGAGCGTATATCGTGCACGAGATCCGGCAGATGCACCGCCTTTTCCTCGATCTTCACCTTTCCACTCTCGATGCGGCTCATGTCCAGCACATCGTTGATGAGGGAGAGCAGGTGCTGGCTGGAAGTGGAGATCTTTTTCAGATAGTCCAGCACCTGTTCTTTATTATCAACATGGGTCGCCGCCAGCGAGGTGAAGCCGATAATGGCGTTCATCGGAGTGCGGATGTCGTGGCTCATGTTGAACAAGAACTCCCGCTTGGCGCGGTTTGCCGCTGCCTCGTGCCGGACGGCAAGCTCCAGCTTGCGGTTCTGCTCTTCCAGCTGGGCGTGATACTTCTGCTCCTGCTCCCTTTTTTGCTGCTCCGCAAGCTTCATGGAGCGGCGGCGCAGCGTTTGCAGCACTGCCACACAGATCAGATAGAAGATCAGTGCCGTCAGCAGTGCGCTGCTGAAATTGCGGAACACCGATTTTTCGTTGATATAGAGATACAGGTCAAAATTCTGTCCGTTGCTGTACATCCCGAAATAGCAGCCGGAATTTGCCCAGTCGCGGGTGTGGGTCAAAGTATCGGGCGCACCTGCTTTGCGGATGCCCTGCACCAGCGGGCTGTTCGTGGTGTACAGTCCGATGAGGCTCGGGTCGTTTGCGGCGATCACCTTGTTGTCCTGCACGATAAAGATGGTGCCGCTGATGTTCTTCGGGTAGCCGTCCAGCACGCTCTGGATGGACAGGGCTGTCCCCTCCACAAACTCCGGCGGGGTCACCCGGTACGCCAGCAGCACAGCGTCCCCTGCTGCGGCGCGGCGGGTGGCAACATCCACCGCTGTACCATCCTGTAACAGAATGCGCTTGAGATAGGTCTTTTGCGGGTTTTGCAGCACGTTCAGCGCGGCTTGCTCTCGCAGCGATTCCGCAAACTGCGCATAATCGATATTACCATCCGTATATTCGCACAGTGATTCTCCATTTTCGTCCAGTACGGCAATGCCGGTAAGCCAGAGGGATTCCGTTTCTTTCCGGAGGGCTTCGGGGTCGTAAATATCCAAAGCGTCATTTTCGGCCAGCTGCCGCACCGACACCGCCATCCGGCGCAGCGACTTTGCGGTGATGGTATCGTTATATTTTTCGTAGCTGGTGGACTGCACCTTTA
>OIME01000031.1_pt1 | contig 18578 bp, 16 predicted proteins | sample 1584751 | NCBI WGS metagenome assembly OIME01 (sample SAMN02674597, study PRJEB24791) | human gut metagenome, SKBSTL013 | isolation source: stool | host: Homo sapiens | place: USA
GCTGGAATCCCTGACCGCCGCAGAATACTGGCCCTATCCCACCTACGCCGACATCCTGTTCTCTGTGTAAAATCAATCAACCAGCCCCGGGGGCCTCCCATTCAGGAGGCCCCCGTTTTTTCTGCCCGGCAGTTTATAATTATGTTAAAAAAGCATTAATGTTCCTCTAATATTTCCGCCGTAAGATAGCACCAGAACGAAGGGGAACGACACCCCGGAACACAGAATATCAAGGAGGAACAACTTATGAAAAAGACCATCCGTAATCATATCGACACCATCACCACCTGCCGCCTGGCTGAGGGACTGATCCTGGAGCGCCGGGTCACCGAGAACGGCATCGACCTGCGGGTGATGCTCCAGCGCCCCCTGGAGGAGTATGACGGTCTGCAGACCGCCGCCGAGGCTGCCTACATCGAGCAGTACCTGGTGGAGAAGTACCGGGGCGTGGCGGATGTTGCCACCATTCTCCAGCTGGCCTCTTGAAAAACCGGCCAAAATCTGTTGCGCTGATACCGAGACCCGGCGACGCCGCCTATCCCATCCTGCGGGCGGCGCCGCCATGCTTTATAAAAGAGGAGGGATCCCCCTATGCGCCTTCTGTTTGCCGAGAATCAGCCCCAGCTGCGCCGCTCCGCCCGGGAATACGCCCTGCTGGAGTATCTGATCCGCAACAAGGGCATCATCCTCTCCCGGGAGCAGATCGAAAACAACCTCTGGAACTATGACTACGCCGGAGACACCAATGTGGTGGACGTATACATCAGCTATCTGCGCAAAAAGCTGGACGGCGGCCACGAGAAAAAGCTGCTGCACATCACCCGGCTGGAGCAGGGTACGCAGAAGCTCCAGCTGGAAACGGCGGACCTGAGCCAGCTGGTGGAGGTCCTCTGTGAGGAGCAGGCCCATCTGGCCCCGGAGGGCACCACGCTGGCGGTGCATACCCAGCCGGACCTGCTGGTAAACGGGGACGTGACCCTGCTGTCCCGGCTGCTGACGAACCTGATCTCCAACGCCTATCGCTACGGGAAGCCCAACGGCCATGTGTGGGTGGACCTGCGCCGGGAGGGCCAATGGGCCGTGCTGTCCGTCCGGGACGACGGCAGCGGCATCGCCCCGTAGGACCGGGAGCGCATCTTCCAGCGCTTTTACCAGGTGGACGCCGCCCGGGGCAAGGACGGCAGCGGCCTGGGCCTGTTCATGGTGCAGCAGGCGGCCCGGCTCCACGGCGGCTCCGTCACCGTGGACAGCCGGATAGGGGAGGGGAGCACCTTCACCGTCCGTCTGCCGCTGGCAGAATAAAACAAAACGCCGGACCCCGATAGGGTCCGGCGTTTGTGCGTATTCAGATGCTTTCGTTTACCTTCCGGGCAAATTCCGCCGCCAAGCGGGCCTTTTCCGGGTCCATGAACACCGTGTCATAGCCCTGGTGCCGCTGGGCCAGCATACCCAGCAGCCGCAGACGGGAGTGCTTGCAGTAACGCTGCATCCCGGCCTCCCAAAGGTCCGCGCCCTTTTCCACGGGATAGCCGCAGGTGGCGATCAGGGCCACGGGCTTGTCCTCCCACAGGGACGGCCCCTTCTCCCGGCCATAATACTTGTTCATTCCGTATACCAGCCGGTCCAGGACCGCCTTCATGGGCGGGGTGCAGTACCAGGAGTAGATGGGCGTGGCCAGCACCAACAGGTCGCAGGCCAGCACGCTGTCAAAAATCTCCTGCATGTCGTCTTCCTGGGGGCAGCCGAACACCGTCCAATCCTGCTGACACACCCGGCAGGCCCGGCAGGGCCGGACCTCCAGGTCATATAGCCAGACCGTCCGGCAGGACCAGCCCAGCTTTTCCAGCTCCGCCGCAAAGGGCGCCGTCAGCGCGGCGGTGTTGCCCTGCTTCCGGGGACTGGCCAGCAGGATACAGGCCTTTTTCATGTTCCTTAGCCCGGAGGCCAGGTCATATCCCGGCCGGACAGCACATGGAAGTGCAGGTGATGCACACTCTGACCGGCCTGCTCACCGATGTTGGACACCACGCGGTAGCTCTCCAGCCCCTGCTCCCGGCACAGCCGGGCGATGACCTCGAAGATGTGGGCCACCACGGCGCTGTTGCCGCCGTTTACCTCCGCCACGGAGCCGATGTGCTCCTTGGGGATCACCAGGAAGTGCGTGGGGGCCTGAGGCGCGATGTCGTAAAAGGCGTAGCACAGCTCGTCTTCATACAGCTTGTTGGAGGGGATATCCCCGCCGACAATTTTGCAGAACAGGCAGTTGTCGTCTCGCATAGTCATGCTCCTTTCGTTATTTCCACTCTCCCGGCTTCAGGAGAGCTTTTCCGACACAAAATCGTCCACGGAAGCCAGGGCGTCGTCCACCTTCAGCAATTCGGTGCCGCCGCCCATAGCGGAATCTGGCTTGCCTCCGCCCTTGCCGCCGCACACGGCGGACACGGCCCGGACCAGGTCGCCGGCCTTGATGCCCCGGGCCACGGCCTCCTTGCCGCACACGGCCAGGAAGGATACCTTTTCGCCGTTGATGCTGGCGATGACCGCCACAACGCTGGGGTCCTTATCCCGCAGGAAGTCGCCCATGGTACGCATGGCGGCCACGTCCATGCCGGTGCGGGTGGTGGTGATCACATGCAGGCCCCTCACGGTCTTGGCGGAGGCCAGGAACTGCTTGGCCTCGCCCAGGGACGCCTCGGCCTTCAGCTTATCCAGTGCCTGGCGCAGCTGCTTCATCTCGTTGGCCTGCTGCTCCATGCGCTCCAACAGTCCGGCAGGTGCGGTTTTCAGAAACTGCGCCGCCTTGTGCAGAACGCCCTGGCTGCGCTCCATGCCCTGCAGGCTCAGCTTGCCGCAGGTGGCCTCGATCCGACGCACGCCGGAGGCCACGCTGGTCTCGGACTTCACCCGGAAGGGACCGGCCTTGGCGGTGTTGTCCACATGGGTGCCGCCGCAGAACTCGATGGACACATCGCCCATCTCCACCACTCGGACGGTTTCGCCGTATTTTTCGCCGAACATAGCCACGGCGCCCTTTTTCTTGGCCTCCTCGATGGGCAGGACCTCCGTCACCACGGGATAGCCCTCCAGAATGGCGTCATTGACCAGCTCCTCCACCTGATGCAGCTCCTCCGGGGTGATGGCCTCGAAGTGAGTGAAGTCGAAGCGCAGACGGTCCGGCTCCACCAGGGAACCCGCCTGGTGCACGTGCTCGCCCAGCACCTTCTTCAGGGCCGCATCCAGCAGGTGGGTGGTGCTGTGGGCCCGGCGGATGGCCTTGCGGCGCTCGGTATCAATGGCGGCGTGGACGGTGTCGCCCACATGGAGGGTGCCCTCCGTCAGGCGGCCATAGTGCATGAACTTGCCGCCCTTGTTCTTCTGCACGTCGGACACGGTGAACAGAATGCCGTCTGCGCTGATGGTGCCGTGGTCGGCCGCCTGGCCGCCCATCTCCGCATAGAACGGGGACCGGTCCAGCACCACCACAGCGTCGGACCCGGCGGGGATCTCGCCCCGCAGCTCGTCGTCGGCCACCAAAGCCACCACCGTGGCGTCGAACTCGTCGTGGTCATAGCCCACAAACTCCGTGGCGGGGATGTCCTTGCCGAACTCCACACCGGCCCAGCCCAGGTCGCCCAGAGCCTTCCGGGCCTCACGGGCCCGCTGCTTCTGCTCCTGCATCAGCTGGCGGAAGCTCTCCTCGTCCACGGTCATGCCCTGCTCGGCCACCATTTCCGCCGTCAGGTCGATGGGGAAGCCGAAGGTGTCATACAGGCGGAAGGCGTCGGCGCCGGAGAAAATCTTCTCCCCCTTGGCCTGATGCTCCGCCAGCAGGTCGGAGAAGATCTTCATGCCGCCGTCGATGGTGCGGCCGAAGTTCTCCTCCTCGGTGCGGATGACCTTGGTGATATAGGTCTGCTTTTCCCGCAGGTCGGGATACTGTCCCTGGTTTTCATGGATCACGGTATCCACCACCTGATACAGGAAGGGATCGTTGACGCCCAGCAGCTTGCCGTGGCGGGCGGCCCGGCGCAGCAGACGCCGCAGCACATAGCCCCGGCCCTCGTTGGAGGGCAGGATGCCGTCGCAGATCATAAACGTGGCGGAGCGGATGTGGTCGGTGATGACCCGCAGGGACACGTCCCGCTTCTCCGTCTCGCCGTAGTGGGCCCCGGTCAGCTGGGACACCTTGTGGGTGATGTTCATCACGGTATCCACGTCGAACAGGCTCTCCACATTCTGGCACACGCAGGCCAGACGCTCCAGCCCCATGCCGGTGTCGATGTTCTTCTGCTTCAGCTCGGTATAGTGGCCCTGGCCATCGTTGTCGAACTGGGAGAACACGTTGTTCCAGATCTCGATATACCGGTCGCAGTCGCAGCCCACGGTGCACCCGGGCTTGCCGCAGCCGAACTCCGGCCCGCGGTCATAGTAGATCTCGGAGCAGGGGCCGCAGGGGCCGGAGCCGTGCTCCCAGAAGTTGTCCTCCTTGCCCAGACGCACCATGTGGTCCGGGGCGATGCCCACCTTCTTGGTCCAGATATCGTAAGCCTCGTCGTCCTCTTCGTACACAGAGATGTGCAGGCGATCCTTCGGAATGGCCATCCACTCGTCAGAAGTCAGGAACTCCCATGCCCAGGGAATGACCTCTTCCTTGAAGTAATCCTGGAAGGAGAAGTTGCCCAGCATCTCAAAGAAGGTGCCGTGGCGGGCAGTGATGCCCACGCGCTCGATATCCGGGGTGCGGATGCACTTCTGGCAGGTGGTCACGCGGTGACGGGGCGGCTCTTCCTGAGCCAGAAACCACTTTTTCATGGGGGCCATGCCGCTGTTGATCAGCAGCAGGCTGGGGTCGTTCTTGGGTACCAGGGGGAAGCTGTCCAGACGCAGATGTCCCTTGCTTTCAAAGAAGCTCAGGTACTTTTCGCGCAGTTCATTCAAACCGGTCCATTGCATAGATCTTTCTCTCCTCAATTGTCTTTGGCGCTCAGGCGCCGTTTTTTATGCTGTTATGGCAGAGGGGCGGCACGGTGAAAAAACAAAAAACAGCCCTCATCCCAAAAGGGACGAAGGCTGCTTATGCATCAAACTCCGTGGTACCACCCAAATTGCAAAGGATAACGTGTCCCTTGCCGCTTTCGGCGCATTAACGCTGCGCAGCGTCCGGTTTACATTCGCCGGAAGCTCCGGGGTGGCGCGAAATGATCCCGACCGGAGCGCCTTACAGCCGTGGGCGCTCTCTCTGGACGGTGGTGTGTGCATTTCTGACCCCATCATTGCCATCTGTCATAATTTTACATTCCGCAAAGCAGACATAGCGTCCCTTCGCGTACAGCTAAATTATAGCATACGCAAAACGTTTGTCAACGGTTTTGAGCAAAATTTACGGCACCCAGATGCGGTCTGCACGGGTTATCTCGCCGTTTTGGATGGTCACGGTCGTGTTTCCTGCATTCCACCCATAAGCATCTTCTTCATTGCTCATTGCATCACAAACCGTCCGATCTCCCTTTACGATCACTGGGTCGGCTTCAAAGTCTGCTGCACCGTCCGATAGTTCGATATCGTCTGCCATAACAAGTTGCTTAGCCACTCCAACTTCATAATAAGCGGGAAAATCATCCCATGTCAGAGTCCGGTAGTGGTCATCCTCTTTGCATAAGTCAATACCACCTTCTTCTATTCCACCGTTGATGGTCACATAGTTGTTTTCTCTCTCAACGCTTTCCACTGTTAGGGCTGTAATTTCTTCTGTCCCGTTTAGATGTGTTATAATGGTATCTCCTTCGCTCAATGCTTCAATATCTGCGGCTGTGTACCGGTCATAGTCGTATACAACAGCATTGTTGATGGTATTCTTGCGTTCACCGACCCATACTTTATCGCTTTCAAAGCTGATGTGATAAGTGCCATCCGAAAGTGGGTCACTCAGTAAAACACCTTGCATTGGGTGTACTTCCGTTTTTTGCGCCTCCGAAGATGTCGTGCTTGCCGTGGAAGCCGCTGTGCTTCCAGCCGTGGAACTGGACGCCCCACAGCCCACCATTGTTATTCCAATAGCCAAAAGCACAGTAAGTGTCACTATTTTATGGTTCCATCTCATACGAAAACCTTCTTTCTCTTGCTTGACGGAACGTTTCCGTTCCGCTACAATAAAAACGAATCAAGAACCCATTCTATTGCAACTGATTTTAAGATAGAGAGGAATTTCCCGTGAAAATTTTAAAAGTAAAATGTCTTGCCCCCACCCGGCTGGACAATTATCTGACCCAACAGTACCCCGCCCTGACCCCCGGCCGTCTGAACAAGGCGCTGCGGGAGAACAAGATCAAGCTGAACGGCAAAAAACAGCCGCTTTCCACCCGCGTGATGGCAGGCGACGAGATCAAGCTGTTCATTCTGGATGACGTTCTGGACGCCGACCGCCGGGTGGAAGGCCCCGCGTGGAAGAACGCCCGCACCCCGGCGCAGGTGGTGTATGACTGCCCGCAGATCTTGATCGTGAACAAGCCTGCCGGCGTTGCGGTGGACGGCCCGGAGGACGACACCCTGCTGAACCGTGCGCTGCTGTACCTGAACAAGCAGGGCGAGTACAAGGAGAACGACCTGTACACCCCCGCCTTGTGCCACCGGCTGGACACCGGCACCAGCGGCCTTGTGATCATTGCCAAGACCCCGGAGGCTGAGGAGCTGTTCCTTTCTGCCATCAAGAACCGTGAGGTGCAAAAGACCTACCTCTGCGTCACCTTTGGCCGTCCCATGCCGCCGGACGCCACCTTGGGCGGCTATCTGCTGAAGGACGCTGACCGCGGCATCGTGAAGATCGTGGAGGACAAGCAGCCCGGTGCCAAGGAGGTGGAGACCCGGTACGAGACCATCGCCGTCTCCGGCCGTCTGGCCCTGCTCAAGGTGCAGCTCATCACCGGCCGCACCCACCAGATCCGCGCCCACATGGCAAGCATCGGCTGCCCCATCCTTGGCGACAGCAAGTACGGCAACAACAGCGCCAACCGGGAGCTGAAGCTGAAGTATCAGGCGCTGTGCGCATGGGAGCTGACCATGCCCCGCTTCACCCAGCCGGACTTTGCCTTCCTCAGCGGCAAGACCTTCCACGCCCCGAAGCCGTGGTATTACCAGCAGGTGCTGGACGGCACCTTGAAGTAACAAAAAAGGAGATGCCCTGCAGGGCATCTCCTTTTTTGTTACTTATAATAGAACGCTCAGACCCGCACCATATCCGGGGTGATCTCCGCCAGCGTATGGGCACCGCACATCTGCATGGTGTCGGCCAGTTCCCCGGCCAGCTTATCGATGTAGCACTTCACGCCCTCTGCGCCGCCGCCGTAGACAGCGGTCACGAAGGGGCGGCAGATCAGAACGCCGTCTGCGCCCAGTGCCAGTGCCTTGAACACATCCACACCGGTGCGGATGCCGCCGTCCACCAGCACCTTCACGCCGGTGCCCTTGAGGGCTGCGGCGATCTCCGGCAGCACCTCGGCGGTGGCAGGGCACTGATCCAGCACGCGGCCGCCGTGGTTGGACACCACGATGGCGGCGGCACCGGCCTGCTTTGCCTTCAGTGCGCCCTTAACGGTCATCACGCCCTTGACGATGAAGGGACGCTCGGCCAGCTGCACGATCTCGGTCAGCTCCTCCACGCTCTTGCTGCCGGCGGGCGGGGTCATGTTCTTCAGGAAGGGCAGACCCGCTGCGTCCACGTCCATGGCCACGGCAAAGCAGCCGCTGGCCTTGGCCTGGGCCATCTTCTCCCGGATGGTGTCGATGTTCCAGGGCTTGATGGTGGGCACGCCGCAGCCGCCTGCAGCGCCAATGGCCTTGGTGGCCATCTCCATCACGGTGGGGTTGGTGCCGTCGCCGGTAAAGGCAGCAATGCCGTTTTCGGCACAGGCGCGCACCAGCACATCGTTATAGGTCATATCGGTGTAGGTATCGGAGTAGTGCAGGTTCACTGCACCCACGGGGCCCGCAAAGAAGGGATAGCGGAAGCTTTTGCCGAACAGTTCCAGTGTGGTGTCCGGTGTACCGCCGGGGCACAGGGTATCCATGTTCACCCGGATATCGGCCCACTTATTATAATTGCGGATCGCGGTATCGCCCACGCCCTTGGCACCCGGGCCGGGGATCTGGTTTTTACAGGCCACGCCGTTGCACACCGGGCAGGCCTTGCAGTATTGACCAATGCAGGTACGGGCATTGGCAAGCACTTCAGGATAAGTCATAAAAGCATCCTCCTTATATTTCCCGCCGCTGCGGCACAAAATGACCCGCCGCAGCGCTCTTTGCCCTCAATATAGACCTATTTTAAAGGTGCGTCAAGGGCTTTTTGTACTTTCCATCCATGCGGCAGAATGCTTTCTCGCGTTTTTTCGTCATTTTTAAAAAAGTCTGATTTTTTTCAAAAAAATCCTTGACAAAAAGCCTGCTTTCAGGTATTATAGTGGAGCGCCAAGGGCAGCCGCCCAAAGGCAGAACAAAAGATGTGGAAAGATGGCTGAGTTGGTCTAAGGCGCACGACTGGAAATCGTGTAACGTGTCAAAAGCGTTCTGGGGTTCGAATCCCCATCTTTCCGCCAGAAACCTGAAACAGAAATGTTTCAGGTTTTTTGTTTTGTCCGCAGTTTGCGGCGCTTGACATTTGCGGGCAGTTCCGTTATGCTGAAACAAATACGTTTTACCGGAAGGAGAGGTTTTTCCATGGCATCTTCCCACAAAAAGCGCACCGGTCTGCGGGCGGCGCTGATCGTTCTGCTGTGTCTGGTTTTGGTGTGCGCGGTGGCTGCGGCAGTGCTGTACAGCTTCGTCAGCCGCAAGATCAAGGCATTCCAGAGCGGTGCCAGCTTTGCGCTGGACTACACCATCACCTCCACCGAAGCAGAGCCCCCTGCCCTTTACGCCCTGCTGGACAAGTTCGGCGGCACCACCGGCAGCCTGACCGGCCAGTACACCCCCCGGGCGGTGCAGCTGGCGCTGTACCCGACGGGCACCAGCACCGTCAACGATGCCCCTCTGACCCGGATGTACATCAGCGAGGAAGAGACCCTTTACGACGCCGGGCAGCTGTACAACAAGCTGCGCAGCACGGTTGTGGCCGAGTATCCGCTGGCAAGCCTGCTGCTGCCGGGCTGGTCGCTGGGCAGCTACATCTCTCAGGACCAGCTGGCTACCCTGCTGGGGGTAGACCCCGCCGCCACCGGCTTGCAGCAGGTGAATGACTTCCAGCTGAATCTCAAGCAGCTTAAAACCGTACAGCCCGCCAACGCCAAGGAAGGCTACCTCTACCTTCAGCTGCCGAACCTCACCGCCGGGGAGGACGCGCCGCAGCTGATTCTGGGCATCGAAAAGCAGGGTCTGCTCAAGACCCTGTCCCCCAAGGTGCACATCCTGCTGGACGTGCCCGCCCACCACATCCATGCAGAGCTGACCGGCACGGTGACTGCCGCCCAGACCGTGGTGACCGCGCCCACCTCACGGATGCAGGACTCTGACGTGGAAAGCCTTGTGCAGCTGCGCAAGACCATCGAGAGCATCGTGCAGTTCGTGCAGACCGCCGCCCAGAGCGATGATGCCGTCTCCCCTGCCGCATAAAGCGGACTATTTTGAATGGTCTCCGCTTCGCTCTGACCATCTTCAGCGGAAAAATTATTTTAAAAAGCAAAAAATCGGACAGACTGCGGTCTGTCCGATTTTTTTGCGTTTTATGATCTCTTACTTCTTTACGGTCTTTTTGCAGGGTGCACGCTTTGCCTTGGGCTTTGCAGCAGCGGGTGCGGCCTTAGTTGCAGGGACAGTAGTCTCAGCCTTGGTCTCCACAACGGGCGCAGCCTTCACCTCTGCGGCGGGGGCAGCAGGCTCAGCCTTTGCCTTAGCGGCCTTCTTCACGGCGGGCTTTTCTGCCTTGACCGGCTCTGCAGCCTTTGCGGTGGGAGCAGCTGGCTTCTCCTCCACCTTCTTGGTGGTGCGGGGCTTGCGGGCTGCGGGCTTCTGGGCAGAAGTGGCTTCCTTGACCGGTGCTGCCGTAGTCTCAGCAGCGGGTGCGGGTGCTTCCTCGACCTTAGCAGCACGCTTTACGCGATCCTTTACCTCAGAGATGACCCACAGCTGGTCGCCACCGCCGGGCACTTCCTGCCAGATCTGCAGCACAGCGCCCACCTCGGCACCGATGCCCACGGTGTCCACGCACTTGCCGCCTGCCCAAGAAGAACGCAGACGTACGGTTCCCTCCGGGGTGTGCTCTACCTTCCACATCTGGGACGTGCCGCCCACGTCCTCCCACAGGTGCAGCCAGGTGCCGTTGGCGGTGCCGGTCATCATCAGGTCGATGAGCTTGCCGGAGGCGCGGTTGCGGATGCGGTAAACGCCGTCGCCCTCGCGGACGAAAGCCCACTCCTGCTCGGGCTTGTGCTCGTACTTGCCCAGACGGACGGTACCGGCTTCCTTGGTGCCCTCCACGGCCTGAATGACGTTGCCGGTGTGCGCGGCAATGGTGTAAAAGTGATCGGCTTCGATCACGGTCTGTGCTACGGTTTTCATGCTTCAGTTCCTCCATCTGTCACGATGCCGGGCAGGGTCTGCCAACATCTTCCTGCCTAAATGATACCACATATCGTGATTTTCCACAAGCAATTCGACCTTTCTTTAGCAAATCATACAGAATCGCCGGTTCTTTCGGCGTCATTTTCGCCCCTTCGCACCGGTTTGCGAGCCGTTTTTTCACACGGTTCCCCTCTCGACTTTTTGCCGTACTTGCGTTATACTATGATGTTGCTGATTTCCGCCGTCCGCTTTTGGCGGCGGCTTTCCCTACTCCATCCCATTCAAGGAGGCTTTTTATGACAAGCGATGACCGCAGTGCGCTGCAGTTTCGCCGGATGACCGAGACGCCCATCCCGCAACTGGTCCTCAGCCTTGCTGCTCCCACCATTTTAAGTATGCTGATCACCAGCATCTACAATCTGGCCGATACCTTTTTTGTGGGGCGCATCTCCACCAGCGCTTCCGGCGCGGTGGGCGTCGTTTCCAGCCTGATGGCTATCATACAGGCGCTGGGCTTTATGCTGGGGCACGGCTCCGGCACCATCATCAGCCGCCGCTTGGGCAGTCAAGATACCCACGCCGCCACCCGCTTTGCCTCTACCAGCTTTTTTACGGCGCTGGTCTTTGGCGTAGTGCTGGCAGTGGTCGGCCTTGCCACCCTGCCGGACTTCATGATGCTGCTGGGCAGCACCGAAACCATTCTGCCCCATGCCTGTGCCTACGCCCGGCCCATCCTGCTTGCCGCACCGCTGATGATCTCCAGTCTGGTGATGAACAACATCCTGCGGTATGAGGGCAAGGCGAACCTTGCCATGGTCGGGCTGGTCACCGGCGGGCTGCTGAACATTGCGCTGGACCCGCTGTTCATGTTCGGGCTTGGGCTGGGCACTGCCGGTGCCGGTATCGCCACCGCCCTCAGCCAGACCATCAGCTTTGGCATTCTGCTGTATATGTTCCTGCATGGCAAAACGGTCAGCCAGTTCCGGCTTTCTGCCGTCACCAGGGAGCCGCGCGAGTTTTTGCAGATCCTTGCAGGCGGCGCGCCCAGTTTTGGCCGACAGGGACTGAACAGCATCGGCGGCATGCTGCTGAACATTGCCGCCCGCAGCTACGGCGATGCCGCCGTGGCGGGCATGAGCATCGTGTCCCGCATTTTTATGTTCATCCTCTCGGTGGCCATCGGCGTGGGACAGGGCTTGCAGCCGGTGGCGTCCTTCAACTACGGCGCACGCAAGTACCACCGGGTGCGGCAGGCCGCTGTCTTTACCCTGAAAGCCGCCTTTGTGCTGCTGGTGGCGCTGATCGCGGTGTGCTGGTGGAACGATGAAGCTTTGATCCGCCTGTTCCGGGATGACCCGGAAGTCACCGCCGTGGCGCTGCCTGCCTTCCGCTACCAGTGCTTTGCCGTCCTTTTGCAGCCGGTGATCGTAGTGGCCAACATGACCTTCCAGAGCGTTGGCAAGGCCGGGCGCGCCACCTTTCTGGCCTGCTGCCGGCAGGGCGTGTGCTTTATCCCGCTGATTTTAGTATTGCCCCGGGTGCTGGGGCTTGTGGGCGTGGAGCTCTGCCAACCTATTGCAGATGCGCTCACCTTTTTCATCTCGCTGCCCTTTTTGCTGGCCTTTCTGCGGCAGCTGGAGCAGATGGACAAGGCAGAAGCGTCCCATGCCCCGGCACAGCTGTAATGCAATTGTAACCGTTTTCAGCCGCATTTTTCTGCAAGACCTGCAATGAAAAATGCGGCTGTTTCGTATTCTGAGTGAACGGAAAAATTTTCCTCCCTGTTTTTTGCAAAGGAGTGGTTTTTATGAAGCGTGTTGTCTTGCGTATCGGCTGCGGGGCGGTCTGCGCAGCCCTTGCCCTTACCTTGGGCTGCGGCTGTGCCCTGCTGCCGCCCGCCACCGGCGTGCCGGGCGCTGCAAGCTCTGCCGTTTCCGTGCCCACGGACGACAGCGGCAAGCCCCTGTACGACCCCGCCGTGCTGAACGATGACCGTCTGCGGGTATTGTACTGCTATGACCGCGCGGGGAGCAGCACCACCATCCTGTGCGGCAGCACCCCGCTGCATCAGGCTGCCCGCAGCGAGAACGTCTCGCTGGTGGAGGACAGTGCCACCGGCATCGCGGACTACTGGCTGCGCAGCTGGTCCGACCCCACCGGCCGGGGCGGACGCCGCACCGCCCTGTACGACAAGACCGGCACTGAGGTGATGTCCTTTGAGGGCGAGCAGAACGCTACCCTGCAAAACGGCCTGCTGGTGCTGCAGGAGAGCCGCCTTGTCGATGGCGGCTACGTCCCGGAGTCCGGCTACGGCACCTGTCAGGTCATCGACCTTGCCACCGGCGCAGCGCTGCCGGTGCCGGAGGGCGCATACAGCTGCACCCTATGCGGCGATAAGCTGGTGTTCAGCTGCTACGCCCGCCCGGAAGGGCTGGACGATTACGACTGGGATATGGATTACCAACAGAACCGCTGGGTAGTTGTGCAGGAAAAGGACAGCACCCCCGTCTACCGCGCCGATGCCGCCTCGGCATACCGCCTTTTCTACGACAGCGATACCCTGAGCGACTGGGTGGAGCTGGACGTTGCCACCGGAGCCGAGACCACCGACCAGATTTTGTATAACACCCAGACCGGCGAGCAGTACACGGGCTTTTTGCAGGTCTACCCGGGCGGTCTTGCCAGCTTTTCCACCGGCGATGGCCGGTACGAACTGCGGGATATGACCACAGAGGACCGCGGACTGATTGCCGCCTTTGACGAGCAGCCCAGCCAATATTTCCCGGGCTATGTGGTAACATGGCACAGCGGCGAGGATCATGGCTACGAGCTCTATGATCTGGAAACCGGCACCAAGACCCCGCTGTACGATGTGAACACCACCGATAACACCATAGCCGTCTACGCGCTGGACGGCAGCCTGCGGGTGTACAGCAAGGACAACGGCAAGCTGCTGACCGACACCACCGTAGAGCCGGTGGAGCACCAGCAGCGGGTACGGATGAGCAACTACGGCAGCGGCTACGTCTGGCTGAAATTGCAGGACAACGACCGCTACGAGACCACCGCCACCCGGCTGTACGGCCCGCAGGGGCTTGTCAGCGACCTGACCGCCCTGCAGGGCAAATACAGTTACGTCAACTACCTGACCACCGACCCCGACGGCAGACCCATGTTCTACGGCAGCCGCAGCGCTGTGGGCAGCGCCTACGGCAACGTATGCGATGTGCTGGACGCAGACGGCAAGGTAGTATTACAGGGGCTTGCCAGCTGCGCCGGGTACTATTCTAACAGCCTGAACGCCCTGCCCGACCATGTGTTTGCTGCACAACGGGGCTTCTATGTGGGCTGGATGGACACAAGCGGCAACTGGCTGTACTGCCAGAGTATTTTCTCGTCTGCCACTGCGGACGATGAACCGAGTTACGGCTATTGAGTTAGGAGGGCTTTCTTATGAAAAACGCTAAAATTTCCCGCCGCAGCTTTCTGCTGGGGCTGGCTGCCTGCTCCGCTGCCGGGGTACTGACCGCCTGCAAGGGCACGGATGCACCCTCCGGCAGCACGGCTTCCTCTGCCGCAGAGCCGCCCGCGTCCTCTGCGGCATCCTCGGCTGTGCAGCAGGCAGCGCCGTTTTTGACCGTGGATGAGTTTCCCCCGCTGGACGGCAGCACCGCCTGCATCCCCCTGATGGCGCAGATACTGGCCGATACCACCGGCATGGACTTGGAGGAAGCCCGCAGCAGCATCACGGTGAGCACCACCGCCTACGCATGGGAGAACTTTGGTCTGTACGACACCACCACCCGGATGCTGGTGGTATACGAAGCGCCGGACTATGTAAAGGAAGAGCTGCAAGAGGCCAACGTGGAGCTGGAGCAGAAACCCATCGGGGTGGACGCGCTGGTGTTCATCGTCAACGAGGACAACCCCGTGCAGGCGCTTACCCGGCAGCAGCTGCGGGACATCTATGCCGGAAAGATCACCAACTGGAAGGATGTAGGCGGCAAGGATCAGGCCATCGTTGCCTTCCAGCGCGGCGAGGACTCCGGCAGTCAGACCCTGTTCAAAAAACTGCTCATTCAGGGCGGTGAGCTGATGCCCCCGCCCTCTGAGCTGGCTCCCGCCGCCATGGGTGAGCTGGTGGACAGCATTGCCGATTACAACAACAGCGCCAACGCCATCGGCTTCTCGGTGTATTATTACATCGACCAGATGTACTCCAAACCCGGGCTGCGTCTGCTGGCGGTGGACGGTGTGACCCCCAGCAACGATACCCTTGCCGACGGCAGCTACCCCCTTTGCAACGATTTTTACGCCGTCATCCACCCGGATGCCGCCGCCGACAGCCCGGAGCGCCGCCTGTACGACTGGCTGGACACCGACGCCGGGCAGGACTGCATCAAAAAGTCCGGCTATGTGGCCGTCGGCCCGCAGACCACCGTCACCATCGTGGATTGAAATTGACAGACCTTCTCTCGTCTGCTACAATAAAGGCAGGATTTTGTCGATCTTTATGCAGCAGAATGCCGAAAGGAAGGTCTTACTATGGAACATCCCTCTCACCCGGTAGAAAGCCACTGGCGTACCTCCCTGCGCAACCGCATTATTCAGGCTTCCAGTCTGCTGGAAGTGCTGTTATCCGGGCTGGTGCTGATTGGTCTGCTGCTCAGCGTTGTACCCCTGATCCGCTGGATGCCCGGCCTGCTGTTCGATGGCAACGAGGCAGAGATCCGCACCTTTCTGGAGCGCAGCTTGGACATTGTGATCGGCATTGAGTTCATCAAGATGCTGGCCAAGCACAGCCCCGGCAGCAGCCTTGAGGTGCTGCTGTACGCCATTGCCCGCCATCTGGTGGTGGGACACGATTCCGCCGTGGAGAACCTGCTCAGCGTGGGCGCGATTGCGCTGATCTTCATTGTGCGCAAGTTCTTCTTTGTCCCGGCCTTTGGCGCACACCTGCCGGACGGTCATCCTGCGCCGGATCTTACCCCCGCCCAGAGCGGTATCCCCGCCGACTGGTTCCGTCGGCGGCATTCCGAAGCAAAGCCTGAGGAAGAGACCGAGACAAAGGAATAAGCCTATACAAAAACCACCCCGCAGCGGCCGGTGAACGGCTGCTGCGGGGTGGTTTACTATTTTCTGTTACTTTTTGCCGTGGCGGCCAAAGCGGTACTCCTTGCCCTCGCGGATGCGCTGGATATTGGAGCGGTGCATATAAATGACCATTGCGGCCATAATCACCGAGCCGATGGTGCACACGGTAAGGTCGGCGGCAGAATAGCCCCGGAACACCCCGTACAGGATGGTGAGCACCGGGTAGAGTGCTGCCATGGTCACGCTGCCCAGTGACACCATGCCGGTGGGCAGCAGGCAGGCCAGAAAGATGACCGCCAGAAAGGGGATCAGAACCGGCTGGATGGCCAGAATGGTGCCGCCCGCCACCAGCACGCCCTTGCCGCCCTTGAAGCCGAAATACAGGGGCTTCAAATGGCCGATAATGGCAAAGATCGCGGCAAGATACACCGCCAGATAGGGCGAGAGCATGGTGCTTTCCGGCATCAGGGTGAACAGCCAGCGGCCGATGCACACCGCCAGCACACCCTTGAGCACATCACCAAAGGCGGTAAGCGCCGCCGCCTTTTTGCCGAAGGTGCGCAGCATATTGGTCATGCCTGCAGCGCCGCTGCCGTACTTGCGTACGTCATCGTGGCACAAAAACTTGCTGACGAGGATACCGGTGTCGATGCTGCCCAGCAGATACGCCTGCACAGCGGACACCACAGCGATGAGAACAGATTTCATCATCTGAGCCTCCCTGACGTGTTATACGTCCTTGGCACCCACCTCGCCGGAGCCGCGCTCCCGCACGACCAGACGGATGGGCGTATGCTCCAGACCAAAGTTTTCGCGGATCTGGTTGATGAGATACCGCTGATAGCTGAAGTGGAACAGGTGCTTTGCGTTCACAAAGGCCACGAACGTGGGGGGACGGGTGGAGGCCTGCGTCAGGTAGTAGATCTTCAGGCGGCGGCCCTTGTCGCTGGGGGGCTGCATCCGGGCGGTCGCGCGGGCCAGCATCTCGTTCAGCACGCCGGTGGGCACGCGGGCGCCGTTCTCGGCATCCACATCCCGGATCAGCTGCATCAGCTTGTTCACGTTGTAGCCGGTCTGGGCAGAGATGAAGATAATGGGTGCATAGCCCATAAAGCTGAAGCACTCGGCATAGCCCCGGCGCTGCAGCTCCATGGTGTTGGTCTCCTTGCCTTCCACGGCATCCCACTTGTTTACCACGATGATGCAGGCCTTGCCCTGCTCGTGGGCGTAGCCTGCCACCTTGCTGTCCTGCTCGGTAAAGCCGACGGTGGCATCCACAAGGATCAGCGCCACGCGGCTGCGCTCCACAGCAGCCAGTGCACGCACCACCATGTAGCGCTCCAAGCCATCGCTGATGTTGCTGCGCTTGCGCAGACCGGCGGTATCGGTAAAGATGAACTTGCCGTAGGCGTTGTCCACCGGGGTGTCGATGGCATCACGGGTGGTGCCGGCCTCGTTGGCCACGATCATACGATTCTCGCCCAGAATGCGGTTGGTCAGGCTGGACTTGCCCACGTTGGGGCGCCCGATGATGGCAACGGGGATACGGTCCTCCTCTACCACGGTCTCACTGAAGTCCAGATGGGCGCACACTGCATCCAGCAGATCGCCCGTGCCGTGACCGTGCACGGAAGAAATGGGCATCACCTCGTCAAAGCCGAGGTTGTAGAACTCGTACAGCTCCATGGGAGCCTCGCCCACCTTGTCGCACTTGTTCACGGCAAGAATGATGGGCTTATGGCTGCGGCGCAGCATGTGTGCCACGTCCTCGTCGGCTGCGGTCAGGCCGTTGCGCACGTCCGTGACCATGATGATGCAGTCGGCGGTGTCAATGGCGATCTGCGCCTGCTCGCGCATGTGGGCCAGAATGCCCTCGGTGGCCTTGGGCTCGATGCCGCCGGTATCCACCAGCAAAAACTCGTGGCCGTTCCACTCGCAGTTGGCAAAAATGCGGTCGCGGGTAATGCCCGGGGTATCCTCCACAATGGCAAGGCGCTGGCCGCACAGCTTATTGAACAGGGTGGATTTGCCCACGTTGGGGCGGCCCACCACTGCTACGATCGGTTTGCTCATGGGGTCTCCTCCTTTCTTAAAAGGGGTAAAATACAATAAAAATGGCGTTATCAGCTGCCGCTCTTCCTTCTGCGGGCAATGTGCAGGCCGCTGCGCAGCAAGGCGCGGGCTTCGTCCCCGCCTGCCGTGGGCAGCACCTCCACTTTTACGCCCAGCTGCTGCCCCAGCTGCTCTACCGTGATATCGTCCAGGAAGGTATCTTTTTCCTCCCGCAGCATCACAGCCGGGATGCCCAGCGTTTTTGTAGCAAGCTTGCCAGCGCACTGGGCAATGATATCGGTGGCGGTGATGAGGCCGGTCACACCAACATTGCCGCCGAAAAAGCGGTTCTGGATGGTGTGGACGTGCACGGTGATCATGGGGTACTGGCGGTGCAGCTCCTCCATCATGCGGGTGATGAGGGGCGCTGCCATGGTGCCGGTGACCACGTCCAGCTCCTTGGTGCCGTAGATCCGGTGGGGCTTGTCCAGTTCCGCCAGAAATTCTTCCTCGAACAGGCGCAGCATACCCACGCCGTTTTCCAGCTGGTCGTAGTCCTCGTAGAACGCCGCCGCAGGGATGGGGCGCCCCGCCTTGAGGTACCATTCATCGCTGGGGTAGATGATGCGCTTGCCGTGGCGGCGCTTGCATTCATCACCGAATTCTTCCATAATGTCGATGACCTCAGCGCTGGTCTTTGCATCGTAGGGCACCTGCGGGTACAGATTTTTGCGGTAATCCGTAATGCCGCAGGGCACGGCTGCAATGCTTTGCACCATGGGGGTCAGCTCCAGCAGGTCGGCAAGGGTGCGGCGCAGCTCGTCGCCGTCGTTCACGCCGCGGCAAAGCACCAGCTGACAGTTGACGGCAATGCCGCCCTC
>OIME01000032.1_pt1 | contig 18136 bp, 8 predicted proteins | sample 1584751 | NCBI WGS metagenome assembly OIME01 (sample SAMN02674597, study PRJEB24791) | human gut metagenome, SKBSTL013 | isolation source: stool | host: Homo sapiens | place: USA
ATACCAGATATGGCTGACGGGGGTGGCCAGCTCGATGTGGCCCATGCGCTCACGGCGCACCTTGGCCCGGGTGACCTCCACGCCGCAGCGGTCGCAGATCTTGCCCTTGAAGCTGATCTTCTTATACTTGCCGCAGTGGCACTCCCAATCCTTGGTGGGCCCGAAGATCCGCTCGCAGAACAGGCCGTCCCGCTCGGGCTTCAGGGTGCGGTAGTTGATGGTCTCGGGCTTCTTCACCTCGCCGTAGGACCACTCGCGAATCATTTCCGGAGAAGCGATTCCGATTTTAATGGCGTCAAAAGTGGGATAACTCATGCTCTATGCTCCTCCTGTTCCTTAAAATTCATCGTCCGCGCCGTCGTAGGAGGCCTCCACCTCTTCCTCGGGCACATAGTCGAAGCCTGCGTCCGCCAGCTCGCTCTCGTCGGCGTAGCGGCTGCGGCGGTCGTCCTCGGCGTCCATCCGGGCCAGGTTGAAGGAATCCGGGGCGTTCTCGTCCTCCTTCAGCTCGATCTGGTTGCCGTCCTCGTCCAGCACCTGGATATCCAGGCACAGGGACTGCAGCTCCTTCACCAGCACCTTGAAGGACTCGGGCACGCCGGGGGTGGGTACGTTGTGGCCCTTGACAATGGCCTCGTAGGTCTGCACGCGGCCGGTGACGTCGTCGGACTTCACCGTCAGGATCTCCTGCAGGGTATAGGCCGCGCCGTAAGCCTCCAGCGCCCAGACTTCCATCTCGCCGAAGCGCTGGCCGCCGAACTGGGCCTTGCCGCCCAGGGGCTGCTGGGTCACCAGGGAGTAGGGGCCGGTGGACCGGGCGTGGATCTTATCGTCCACCAGGTGGTGCAGCTTCAGGAAGTACACATAGCCCACGGTGACCTTGTTGTCGAACCGCTCGCCGGTGCGTCCGTCATACAGCCAGCTCTTGCCCTGGGGGTCCAGACCCGCCTGGGTCAGGGCCTCGGTGATGTCCTTATCGGTGGCGCCGTCGAAAATGGGGGTGGCCACCTTCCAGCCCAGAGTCTTGGCGGCGTAGCCCAGATGGACCTCCAGCACCTGGCCGATGTTCATACGGGAGGGCACGCCCAGGGGGTTCAGCACGATGTCCAGGGGGGTGCCGTCGGGCAGGAAGGGCATATCCTCCTGGGGCAGGACCCGGGACACCACGCCCTTGTTGCCGTGGCGGCCAGCCATCTTGTCGCCGGGCTGGATCTTGCGCCGCTGGGCGATATACACCCGGACCACCTGGTTCACGCCGGGCCCCAGCTCGTCGCCGGCCTCCCGGGTGAACACCTTGGCGTCCACGATGATGCCGCTTTCGCCGTGGGGCACCTTCAGGGAGGTGTCCCGGACCTCCCGGGCCTTCTCGCCGAAGATAGCCCGCAGGAGACGCTCCTCGGCGGTGAGGTCGGTCTCGCCCTTGGGGGTGACCTTACCCACCAGGATGTCCCCGGCGTGGACCTCGGCGCCCACGCGGATGATGCCGCGCTCGTCCAGGTCCTTCAGGGCGTCCTCGCCCACGTTGGGGATATCCCGGGTGATCTCCTCGGGCCCCAGCTTGGTGTCGCGGGCGTCGATCTCATATTCCTCGATATGGATGGAGGTGTAAACATCCTCCTTCACCAGCCGCTCGTTGAGCAGCACGGCGTCCTCGTAGTTGTAGCCCTCCCAGGTCATGAAGCCCACCAGGATATTGCGGCCCAGGGCGATCTCGCCCTGATCGGTGGCGGGGCCGTCGGCCAGCACCGTGGGATCGTCGCCGCCGTGGACCCGCTCGCCCACGGAAACGATGGGCTTCTGGTTGATGCAGGTGCCGTGGTTGGAGCGCAGGAACTTGATGAGCTTATAGTCCTTGCTCTCGCCGCTGTCATACTTGACGGACACGTTGGTGGCGTCCACCTTGGTGACCACGCCGTCGCCCTCGGCCAGCACCACCACCTCGGAATCCAGGCAGATCTTGTGCTCCATACCGGTGCCCACGATGGGAGCCTCCGGCCGCAGCAGGGGCACGGCCTGCCGCTGCATGTTGGCGCCCATCAGGGCGCGGTTGGCGTCGTCGTTGGGCAGGAAGGGGATCATGGCCGTGGCGATGGACACCATCATACGGGGGGAGATGTCCATATAGTCCACGTATTCCGGCTCCACCTGGATGGTCTCGTCCTGGTGGCGGCAGGTGATACGGGGGCCGATGAGGCAGCCGTTCTCGTCCACCGGCTCCGCCGCCTGACACACAACGTACTGATCCTCCACGTCGGCGGTCATATAGGTGATCTCGTCGGTGACGCGGCCGGAGGGGCGCTCCACCCGGCGGAAGGGGGCCTCGATGAAGCCGTACTCATTGACCCGGGCATAGGTGGCCAGATAGGAGATCAGGCCGATGTTGGGACCTTCGGGGGTCTCGATGGGGCACATGCGGCCATAGTGGCTGTAGTGCACGTCGCGGACCTCCATGTTGGCGCGCTCGCGGCTCAGACCGCCGGGGCCCAGAGCGGACAGACGGCGCTTGTGGGTCAGCTCGGCCAGAGGGTTATTCTGATCCATGAACTGGCTCAGGGGGCTGGAGCCGAAGAACTCCTTGATGGCTGCGGTGACGGGCCGGATGTTGATGAGGCTCTGGGGCGTGACGATGTCCAGATCCTGGATGGTCATCCGCTCCCGGATGACCCGCTCCATGCGGGAAAAGCCGATGCGGAACTGGTTTTGCAGCAGCTCGCCCACGCAGCGCAGGCGGCGGTTGCCCAGATGGTCGATGTCGTCCTTGGACACCAGGCCGTGGGCCAGGACGTTCATATAGTTGATGGAGGTGAGGATGTCGTCGATGATGATGTGCTTGGGCACCAGGCGGTCCGCCTGCAGGCGGCACTGCTCGATAAGCTCCTCGCCCTGATACTGGCCCATCAGCTCCTGCAGCACGTCAAAGCGCACCCGCTCCTTGATGCCGCACGCCGTCTTGGGGTCAAAGTCCACATAGCGGCTCATATCGCACATGCGGTTGGTGAAAATGCGGATGACCTCGCCGTTTTCCAGCCGGACCTTCACCATACCCACGCCGATGGCGTCCAGGGTGCGGCAGTCGTCGCCGGAGAGGACGTGGCCCTCCTCCAGCAGAAGCTCGCCGGTGGCGGGGTCGGCCACGGGCTCGGCCAGCTTCTGACCCTTGGCCTGGGCCCACAGGGTCAGCTTCTTGTTGAACTTATACCGGCCCACGGTGCTCAGGTCATACCGCCGGGGGTCGAAGAACAGGCCCTGCATCAGGTTCTCGGCGGAGTCCAGCGTGGGGGGCTCGCCGGGGCGCTGCTTGCGGTAGATCTCCAGCATGGCCTCCTCATAGGACTTGCAGGTGTCCTTTTCCATGGTGGTCACGATGCGGGGATCGTCGCCGAAGCGGTCCAGAATCTCGCCGTCGGTCTTCAGACCCAGGGCCCGGATCAGGCAGGTGATGGGGAGCTTGCGGTTCTTGTCGATGCGGACCCAGAACACCTCGCTGCTGTCGGTCTCATACTCCAGCCACGCGCCCCGGTAGGGGATCACCGTGGACGTCAGCAGGGGCAGGTCGGTTTTCAGGTCGATCTCCTTGCCGTAGTAGATGCCGGGGGAGCGGACGATCTGGCTGACCACCACGCGCTCGGCGCCGTTGATGACGAAGGTGCCGGAGTGGGTCATCAGGGGGAAATCGCCCATGAAGATCTCCTGCTCCTTGATTTCGCCGGTCTCCTTATTGTGCAGGCGCACGCTGACCTTCATGGGGGCGGCATAGGTGGCGTCCCGGGCCTTGCACTCCTCCACGTCGTACTTGGGCTTCTCGTCCATGCTGTAGTCGATGAAGCTCAGCTCCAGGTTGCCGGCATAGTCGCCGATGGAGGCCACGTCGGCGAAAACCTCCCGCAGGCCGGTGTCCAGGAACCACTGATAGGATTTCTTCTGGATCTCCAGCAGGTTGGGCATCGCCATGACCTCTTCGTGTCTGGCAAAGTTCTTGCGCAGGGTCTTGCCATAATACTTGTCCTTGGCCATCTTCAATACTCACGCCTTTCTTTTCGCATTTTCTCCGTGCTTTTCCTTGGGAACCGCTCTCCCGGGATTTTGACACGCTCGGCCCGGTTGTTTGTTTTCGCCCGAGCCCACTTGTAATTTTGGGGGAAAGCTGGTATCATAACAGCAGATTGAAATGGGGCATCAGGCCCCATTTTCTCAATATAGCGTCTTATTGTACCACAGGCGCGGCCCCTTTGTCAACATAAAACCCCGCCGGGAGCCCGATTTTTTCGGACTCCCGGCGGGATTTTTCGCAGGCGCCGTATTTTTATGCTGCGCAAGGGATTTTTCGAAATTGCGGGCATTTCCCGCGCGATCCGTCGGACGGAGCCGCGGACGGTCCGCAAATGCGTAGCCTTGCAGCGCGCCGGAAAGCTCCATCCCCGGGTGTCTGGCCCGGGGCCGTTTTTTTGACTGGAGAATGCCGGAAAATTTGGAAAATATTTTGGCATTTTATGCCGATACGTCATTGCATTAAAGCCCAAAAGCTGGTATAATATGTAAGTCGCGCTGAGCTTTTATGCAGCGGCGGACAATATATTTTATAGGAGGAACGAGATGACAGCTATCAAACGGTGCTGCGCACTGGCTCTGGCGGTTCTGATGATCCTGACCGCCCTGCCGGTGACGGCATTCGCCCAGGCAGCTGAGCAGGAGGTCAACGCCTCCCTGCAGGAAACCACGGTCAGCGGTATCGCCAACGATATCGCCCGCCAGGTCCTGCGCAGCGGCCAGAAAAACGGCGAAAAAATCCAGATGGAGAACACCGCGAAGCTCGACGACAGCGACGAAGTCGAGATCATCGTGGTGGTCAACGACTCCGTGGCCGACCCGGATTCCCGGGCCCAGGTCAACGCCCTGCTGCGCACGCAGAAGAGCGCCCTGGCTCAGATCAACCGGGCCATTGACGGGCAGGTGGAGCCCCAGCGGCAGTATACCACCCTGCTCAACGGCTTTTCCGCCACGGTGACCTATGGCCAGTACAAGGCCATCCGGAAGCTGGACTGCGTCCAGTCCGCCTTCATTTCCCCCACGTTTGAGCTGCTGCCCGACACCGCCAACAGCAACCGGATGATCGGCGGCGGTATCTATAATACCACGGGCTTCACCGGCGAGGGGATGCTGGTGGCCATTCTGGATACCGGCGTGGACATGAGCCACGAGATCTTCAAAACCGCCCCCAAGAGCCCTTCCCTGACCCGGGAGAAGCTCCAGTCCATGCTGGAGACTTATGATTTCCAGGTGGAGAGCATCGTCAAGGGCATCAGCGTGTCCGACCTGTATTACAGCGCCAAGATCCCCTTCCAGTTTGACTACGGCGACAAGGATAAGGACGGCAATCCCGGCGAAAAGGGCAGCCACGGCACCCATGTGGCCTCCACCGCCGCCGGTAATGTGGGCGTCAACGATGCCGTCATGGGCGTGGCTCCCCAGGCCCAGATCATCAACATGAACGTGTTCAAGTCCACCGGCGGCGCGTCCTATGCGGACATTCTGGCCGCTCTGGAGGACTGCATCCTGCTGGGCGTGGACGTGGCCAACCTGAGCCTGGGCTCCGACTGCGGCTACATCGACTATGACAGCGAGGACGCCTTCACCAAGAGCCTGCTGGACGTGTTCGAGCGCACCGGCGAGAGCGGCGTGTCCCTGGCTGTGGCCGCCGGCAACGCCTATAACGCCGCCTATGGCGACGCCTTCGGCGGCAAGGCCCTGGCCTCCAACCCCGATTACGGCCTGGTCAGCGAGCCCTCCACCTATGGCGAGTCCCTGTCCGTGGCCGCCGTGTCCAACGGCATGGTCAAGGGCCCCTATGTCACCGTGGGCGGCAAGGACCTGGCCTATCAGGACAGCGCCACCATCAGCGAGGACGAGAACGCCAAGCCCTTCCGCAGCCTGTCCGCCCGGGGCTCCATCGAGTATGTGGTGGTTCCCAACTACGGCGCGGAGGAGGACTATGCAGGCCTGGACCTGACCGGCAAGATCGCCCTGGTGCAGCGGGGCGGCGGTATGTACTATGAGCAGAAGGAGCGCAACGCCGCCAACGCCGGCGCCATTGGCATGCTGGTGTACAACAACGTCCCCGGCATGCTGTACATGTCCATCACCGACTGGAAGATCCCCTGCGCCTTCATCTCCCAGGCCGCCGGTGAATACATGAAGCAGCAGGAGACCAAGACTCTGTCCGTGGCCTCCGCCGACGCCCTGGTGGAATCCCCCACCTATGGCATGGCCGACTTCTCCAGCTGGGGCGCTACCCCCGAGCTGACCCTGAAGCCGGAGATCACCGCCCCCGGCGCGGGCATCTATGCCGCCGTGCCCGGCGGTTATGAGAGCATGGACGGCACGTCCATGGCATCCCCCCACGCGGCCGGCGGCATGGCCATCGTCCAGCAGGCCCTGAAGGCCCGGGGCAACAGCATGACCGGCGCCCAGCGCAAGCACATGACCGACACCCTGCTCATGAGCACCGCCCATGTGATCTATGACGACAACGGCGTGCCCTATTCCCCCCGGAAGCAGGGCGCTGGCCTGATGAGCATCAACGACGCCGTGAATACCCGGGGTTATCTGTCCGTGGAGGGCATGGAGCGTCCCAAGCTGGAGCTGAAGGACGATCCCGCCATGAAGGGCGTGTACACCATGACCTTCACCGTCCACAACACCGGCAGCGACACCCTGTATTACGACGTGACCCCCCTGGTGCTGACCGACACCACCGAGGCCTATGTCAACGGCAGCGGGCAGGAGTTCTCCACCATCAGCGGAAGCTCCCGGCTGCTCCCCCACACCTTCACCACCAACTGCGAGAATAATCGGGTGGCCGTGGCTCCCGGCAAGACCGCCGATGTCACCGTCACCGTCACCGTTACCGACGAGGGCCGGAAGATGCTGGCCCAGTTCCCCAACGGCAGCTATGTGGAGGGCTTCGTGACCCTGACCCAGGTGGCCGCCGACGGCAGCGCCCTGACCGATCCCATTGATCTGGGCCTGCCGTTCCTGGCCTTCTACGGCGACTGGACCAAGGCTCCCATCATGGATTCCACCGATTACTGGGAGACGCTGGACGGCTCCGCCAGCCAGGCCCAGGCGTACATGAACACCGCCTTCTCCTCCTCCAGCGAGAACACGGTGGACACCTATCTGGGCGACAACAACTACACCACCGTTCCGTATCTGGCGGACCGCAACGCCATTTCCCCCAACAACGATGACTTCATGGACAGCCTCACCGGCATCTACACCGGTCTGCTGCGCAACACCAAGAGCCTGAGGTATACCATCACCGGCGCCAACGGCCAGGTGTACTACAGCAAGGACTGCGAGTATGTGGGCAAGTCCATCTACAGCTACGACTATTACCGCATTGTGCCCGCCGGTGTGGACGCCGAATATGACGGCATTGAGCCCTGGTACGGCACCGACGCCCACAACGCCAAGCTACCCAACAACACCAAGGCCACCGTGACCATCGAGGCCACCCTGCCCTATGGCGACGGCGTGGGGACCAACCAGAAGCACTCCTGGTCCTTCCCCATCACCATCGACACCGAGGAGCCTCATGCCGACAACCTGAAGGTCACCGAGTCCGAGGGCCGGTACTATCTGAGCCTGGACGTGTCCGATAACCAGTATGTGGCGGCCGTGGTGTTCTACAACATCAAGAACAGCGAGATGCTCTATGGTATGCAGGGCTTCGGCGAGGACAAGCCCGGCGTCACCAGCCACATCAAGGAGTATGACATCACCGGCTTCGGCGAGACCTTCGGCATGATCGTCCACGACTACGCCGGCAACTCCAAGGTGTATACCGTCCGTGCTCCCGGCAACCCCGACGATCACGGCACCATCACCCCCACCAACATCCTCTGGACCGAGAACTTCAACGAGAAGTGGCTCCCCGACGACTGGAGCGTCCAGAGCAAGGGCGGCTCTCTGAACACCTGGTACCGCGACGAGGACTACATGGCCGCCGTGGATCATGACGACGACAACCAGCAGGACGAGTGGCTGATCTCCCGCACCACCGATATCAGCGGCGTGGATACCGAGGTCCACATGGTCTTCGATTTCTACACCACCTATTGGTACACCGTGGAGTATAAGCACTGCAACCTGCAGGTCATGGCCTCCGGCGACGGCGGCGAGAACTGGCAGGAGATCTGGAACCTGCAGCGGGATTCCGGCCTGTTCACCGCCTGGACCAAGACCCAGGCCAAGGTGACCATCCCCGAGAGCCTGCAAAGCAGCAAGGACCTGCGCTTCGCCTTTGTCTACACCGGTAAGGGCGGCTCCACCCTGTCTATGGACAACGTCCAGCTGTACGCCGAGGAGCGGGACAACTATGTGTCCGTCACCGCCACCGCCGGTGAGGGCGGCACCATCACCCCCGCCGGTCAGACCCTGGTGAAGAAGGGTACCAGCAAGACCTTCGACATCGCTCCCGCCCAGGGCTATGAGATCGTCAACGTCAACGTGGACGGCGCCGATCTCGGCCCCATCAGCTACTACACCTTCCAGCGGGTGGGCGTGGACCACACCATCTCCGCCACCTTCCAGAAGGCCCAGCAGTCCGGCGACACCGTGACCCTGACCACCACCGCCAATGAGGGCGGTACCGTGGCCCCCGCCGGTCAGACCACCTATGTCTCCGGCCAGGCCGTGGACGTTACCTTCACCCCGGACCAGGGCTATCAGCTGGCCTCCGTGAAGGTCAACGGCCGCACCGTGGACGTGACGGACGGCGCCTACACCCTGGTCATGGACCAGAGCTATGCCGTGTCCGCCGCCTTCGAGAAGATTCCCGACGTCCCCGTGGTGATGTTCCAGAACGACTTCGAGGACGTGGCCGGCGACAGCTTCCCCTTCCACGGTTGGACCGTGAAGGTGCAGGATACCAGCAGCACATGGAAGCAGTATACCTATTACAACTGGAAGAACGAGGGCAATGATTCCAAGCACGCTTACATCAGCAACGACTGGAAGGGTGCACAGGATGAGTACCTGATCTCCCCGGTGGTGGACCTGTCCGGTACCCGTGACGGCGTGCTGACCTTCGACTTCGCCTACGGCGAGTACGGCATCAAGAACAAGACCTTCACCGCTACGGTGGAAGCTTCTACCGACGGCGGAAAGACGTGGAACGCTATCTGGAACTTCCAAGACAGCTATACCGGCCAGCAGGCCAGCAACTACATCATTTCCGGCAGCGCAGAGGTTCCCGTGCCCGCCGAGTACAATGTGGACGGCGTCCAGTTTGCCTTCCGCTATGTCCATCCCAATGAGGACACTACCGGCCAGCTGGCCATCGACAACGTGAAGCTGATGGCGGTGGAGGACGGCCCCGTGGCCCAGAAGTACACCATCACCGCCACCGCCGGTGAGGGCGGCTCCATCACCCCCGCCGGTGAGGTGTCCGTGAAGGAGGGCGCGTCCCAGACCTTCGCCATCGCCGCCCAGGAGGGCTACGCCATCGCCGATGTGCTGGTGGACGGCCAGAGCGTGGGCGCGGTGGACAGCTACACCTTTGAGAATGTCACCGCCAACCACACCATCGCCGCCCTGTTCACCAAGACGGCCTCCGACGTGCAGTTCGACAACGACTTCGAGTCCGAGACCTTCCCCGGCCACGGCTGGACCCTCCAGTCCACCCGCAGCGACAGCCCCTATACCTGGTACCAGGGCACCAACAGAAACCTCAACACCACCAAGCAGGCCCGCATCGACATGGATTACTATGAAGATCCCTGGGGCGGCGGCTGGAGCGTGGGCAGCATCCGCAAGCCCCTGCTGCCTATGGCAGGCGGCAGCGACAAGCTGCAGGATGAGTATCTCATCTCCCCGGTGGTGAACCTCACCGGCAAGACGCCCACGCTGAGCTTCGATTACCTGCTGTTCAAGTCCGTCATCGGCAACTACTGCTCCGTGACCGTGGAGGCCACCACCGACGGCGGCCAGACCTGGACCACCATCTGGAATGCCGCCGATCTGGAGCCGGTAAGCGGTTATTGGTTCATGGGCACGGCCAACGTTGCCGTTCCCGCCGCCTTCTGCACGGACAATGCCCAGTTCGCCTTCCACTTCTATAAGAAGGCCAACCGGGGCTATGACGATACCGACGCCATGTTCGCCATCGACAACGTGACCATGACCTACGGCGCCACCGATCCCTGCGCCGATGGTCATACCCTCACCGCCGTGGCGGAGGTCCCCGCCACCTGCACCGAGACCGGCGTCAAGGCCCACTGGGTGTGCTCCGTCTGCAGCAAGCTGTTCAGCGACGCCGATGGCAAGAACGAGACCACCCTGGAGGCCCTGACCATCGGCGTGCTGGGCCACGACTATGGCGAGGCCGCCTGGACCTGGACCGGCTACGAGTCCGCCAAGGCTACCTTCACCTGCAGCCGTGACGCCAGCCATGTGGAGGAGGTCACCGCCGCTGTTACCAGCGAGATCACCACCCCCGCTTCCTGCGAGAGCACCGGCGTCCGGACCTATACCGCCACGGTGACCTTCCAGGGCAAGAACTACACCGACACCCGCACCGAGACCCTGCCCTCCCTGGGTCACAAGACCCAGCTGGTGGGTGCTAAGCCCGCCACCTGCACGGAAGACGGCTACACCGGCGACGAGGTGTGCACCGTGTGCCAAGAGGTCGTGAAGAAGGGCGAAGTCATCCCCGCTACCGGCCACGATTACAAGGACGGCAAGTGCACCAACTGCGGCGAGACCGACCCCAACTACAAGCCCGCTGAGCCCGAGAATCCCGGCGTCAAGACCGGCGACGAGGCTCACACCGCTCTGTGGCTGGCTGCGGCCTCCGTATCCCTGCTGGCTGCCGCTGCCCTGCTGCTGAGCAAGAAAAAGCACCTGAGCTGACCCTAAAAAGTCAGGTAATAGCAATAGCCCCGGGACGCTATCGCGTCCCGGGGCTATTGCATAGAACCTTTGATTCTCTGCACTCCATAAAAAATCCGCAGGGCACAGCCCTGCGGATTTTTTTACTTGATTCGGTTACAGATACTTGCGCATGCCCTCGGTGGCCACGGAAGCGTCGGCGGTGAGGGTCACGGTGAACTTCACGGTGTTGGCATCGCTGAACTTGTCCAGCCAGTGCAGGAACTTTTCCACGGCGGCGAAGTCCTCGCTATGTACGATCTTGCACAGGTTGTCCACATAGACGTGGGAAATATCGTAATTGCCCGCATACAGACCGCTGATGAAGCCCCGCAGGCACTCAAAAGAATCCAAGTGGTATTCACCGGCGTTGACCAGGCGCACAGAGGACTTGATGTCGTAGGTCATGTCCGCGCCGGGCTCGATGCAGACAACGCAGCCGCCCTCCTCGGCCACGGAGGCATGAACCAGCTCGATGAGCTGCTTGGTCTTGCCTGCGCCGTTGTCGCCCATAATCAATCTAACCATAAGAGATCACTCCTTTTGCATATATGTATACCATACCATAACTTGACGGAAATGGCAATGGGAAAATATACGGTTTTTTACCGGCCCAGCTTTTCCCGCAGGGCCTGGCCCATGTCCTCATAGCCGGGCTTGCCCAGCAGGGCGAACATATTCTTCTTATACGCCTCCACCCCCGGCTGGTCGAAGGGGTTCACGTCCAGCAGATAGCCCGACAGGCCGCAGGCATATTCAAAGAAATAGATCAGCTGCCCCAGGGTGTCTGCGTCCAGGGCCCCGCAGCGCAGGATGATGTTGGGCACGCCGCCCTCCTCGTGGGCCAGCAGGGTGCCGTCCATGGCCTGGGTGCGGATAAAGTCCATGGTCCTGCCCGCCAGGAAGTTCAGCCCGTCGCCGTCGGCGGCGTCAAAGGGCACCGTGCTCTCCTGCTTCTCCGGGTCGAAGCGCACCACCGTCTCCAGCAGATGGCGCTCCCCCTGCTGGATATACTGGCCCATGGAGTGCAGGTCCGCCGTGAACTCCACGCTGGCCGGGAACAGGCCCTTGTTCTCCTTGCCCTCGGACTCGCCGTACAGCTGCTTCCACCACTCGGACATGAACCGGAAGGACGGCTCATAGGAGGCCAGGATCTCGATCTTCTTCCCGGCGCGGTAGAGCTGGTACCGGGCCCCGGCATACTGCCAGGCGGGATTCTGCTCCATATCTCCGGCGGTGCAGACCTCCTGCATCCGGGCGGCCCCCTGCATCAGGGCCCGGATGTCGATGCCCGCCACGGCGATGGGCAGCAGGCCCACGGCGGTGAGGACGCTGTAGCGCCCGCCGATGTCGTCAGGCACCACGAAGGTCTCATACCCGGCCTGATCGGCCAGGGACTTCAGGGCCCCCTTCTGCCGGTCGGTGGTGGCGTAAATGCGCCGGGCCGCGCCGTCGGGGCCGTATTTCTTCTCCAGCAGCTCCCGGAAGAACCGGAAGGCCACGGCAGGCTCCGTGGTGGTGCCGGACTTGGAGATGACGTTCACGGAGAAGTCCACCCCCTCCAGCAGCTCCATGGTCTCCCGCAGCTGCCGGTCGGACAGGCCGTTGCCCACAAAATAGATGTTGGGAGTGTCCTTGCGCCTGAGGTTATAGTTGGGGGAGCACAGGCACTCGATGACGCCCCTTGCCCCCAGATAGGAGCCGCCGATGCCGATGACCACCAGGGCCCGGGAATCGCTCTGAATGCGCCGGGCCGCCGCCTGGATGCGGTCGAACTCCTGCCGGTCATACTCCTGGGGCAGGCGCACCCAGCCGGTGAAGTCGCCTCCGGCTCCATCGTTCTTCTGCAAGTGGTTGTGGGCGATGCGCAGGCGGGGCGCCAGCGCCGCCTCATAGGGCAGGGCGATAAATCGCCGCATATGGGTCAGGTCCACCTGGATCATAGGGATTACCTCCTGTGTAAATCGGATTTTTCATCACACCGTATCTTACCGCGTTTTCCCGGAAAATACAAGGGGATTCCCGTCGAAACGGTGAAAATCCTATCCGATCACATGGTCCGCAGCTCTGCCCGGGGCGCGGTCAGGTCCCAGCCGCGCCCATCCCGCAGCAGCAGCGCCGCCGGACCGCCGGGGATGTGCTCCGGGGCCCGGTCCACCCGGGCGTCCACCATCAGGAGCCGGGACAGCGGCGTGCTTCTCAGCCAGTCCGGCATAGGCGGGCGGTCCCGCAGCAGCAGCGGCAGCCGGAACAGCTGATCGTCGTTGCCACTGAACATCCTATAGCCGGTCGTATCAATAAGATACCGCTGCGCGCCGAAGCGGATAGCCGCCGGACTGTTGGCCCGCGCCCATTCTCCGCACTCCCTCCGGGAGGACGCCATCAGCAGGCTGAGACTGCCGTAATACGCATCCCGGGTAAAGCCGAAGGCGTACCACTCCCGCCCGTCCGGCAGGCACAGAACGCTGCCCAGGGGCCGGACCTCCTGGATATTGCCGCTCTCCCAGGCCAGGATCTCCGGGGTCAGATATCGAAGAATATTTTGCATTATGATTATCCTCCTGAGTTTATCCTGAGTTTATATTTTATTGTATCGTTGTTTCCTCTGTGCCGCAATAGCATTCCTGTTCAGTTTCCGCCAAGGATCACCCGCAGAAGCACATGGTCCGGGCCAGGCGCAGGAACATCTCCCCGAAGGTGAGCTTTTCCACGGTTTCCGCCGCCCGGATGGGTACCTCCAGCAGCGTTTCGCCGTTCTGGGTGACGGTCAGGGTCCCCAGCGCGTCCCCCTGACGCACCGGGGCCGCTGCGGATTCCGGCAGGGTCACCGTCTGTTCCAGCCCCTGGAGCCGGGCCTTTTCCGCCAGCAGCAGGCCCTCCGCCGGGTCCACCATGGGCTGCACCGCATCCCGGGTCCCCAAGGTCACCGGCACCGGCGGCAGCGGCTCCTCCGGGGCGGCATGGACCAGGCCATAGGTGGAGAACCCATAGTTCAGCAAAGTCTTGGCGTCCTCGAACCGCTGCTGGCCGGTGGGGGATTTCAGCACCACGGCGATCAGCTCCATGCCCTCCCGCTCCGCCGTGGCGGAAATGCAGTATCTGGCGGAGTCCGTGGACCCGGTTTTCAGCCCCGTGGCCCCCTCATAAAAGCGGATGAGCTTGTTGGTGTTGGACAGCTGGAACTGTCCGTCCCGAAGGGTGTCCATCCAGATGGTGGTAAAGCGCCGGATGTCCGGGTGACGGCGGATCAGCTCCCGGGACATCACGGCGATGTCCCATGCGCTGGTGACGTGGCCCTCCGCCGGAAGGCCCGTGCAGTTGACGAAATGGGTGTCCTGCATCCCCAGCTCCCGGGCCCGGTTGTTCATCTGCTCCACAAACAGCTCCGTGACCCCCGCCATTTTTTCCGCCAGGGCCACGGCGGCGTCGTTGCCGCTGGACACGCACACCCCCTTCAGCAGGTCCTCCACGGTGATCTGCTCCCCGGGGGACAGAAAGATCTGGCTGCCGCCCATGGAGGCGGCATAGTCGCTGACGGTGACCACGTCGTCATAGGCCAGGGTCCCCCGGTCGATGGCCTCCATCACCAGCAGCAGGGTCATGACCTTGGTGACGCTGGCCGGTTCCAGGGCCTGGTGCTCGTTTTTGGCGTAGAGCACCTGTCCCGTCTCCTTCTCCATCAGCAGCGCCGCCTCCGCCTGCACCGGCAGCTCCACCCCCCAGGCCGGACACAGCGTCAGCAGCAGCACCAGCACCGGCAGTGTCCCCAGCAGCTTTTTCATGGCAAACCCCTCCCCGTTTTTTCTTCACCGTATGCGCCCGGGGACAAAAAAAGAACGCCCCCGGCAGGAGGCGTTCTTTTCGTATGCCTTGTTATGCGTTGAGGATGCTCATGAACTCCTCGCCGGTGATGGTCTCCTTTTCGTGCAGGAACCTGGCCAGCTCATCCAGCTTCTGCCGGTCGTCCCGCAGGATCTGCAATGCCTTCTGGTGCTGCCGCTCCACCAGCTCCACCACCAGCCGGTCGATCTTGGCCTGGGTCTCCGGCGAGCAGGCCAGGGACGCATCCCCGCCCAGATACTGGTTGGTAACGGTCTCCAGTGCCACCATGCCGAATTCGTCGCTCATGCCGTACCGGGTCAGCATGGCACGGGCCAGCTTGGTGGCCTGTTCGATGTCGTTGGACGCGCCGGTGGTGACGGAGCCGAACACCACCTCCTCGGCGGCACGGCCGCCGGTAAACGTGGCGATCTTGTTTTCAATCTCCTCCCGGCTCATCAGATAGTGGTTGCCCTCCTCCACCTGCATGGTATAGCCCAGGGCGCCGGAGGTCCGGGGGATGATGGTGATCTTCTGCACCGGGGCGGAGTGGGTCTGGCGGGCCGCCACCAGGGCGTGGCCGATCTCGTGATAGGACACGATCCACTTCTCCCGGTCGGTGAGGATGGCGTTCTTCTTCTGATATCCGGCGATGACGGTCTCGATGCTCTCCTCCAGGTCGGCCTGGGTCACCAGCTTCCGGCCGTCCCGCACCGCCCGCAGGGCGGCCTCGTTGACGATGTTGGCCAGCTCCGCGCCGGACGCGCCGGAGGCCATCCGGGCCACGGTGGAAAAGTCCACGTTCTCCGCCAGCTTGATCTTCCGGGCGTGGACCTTCAGAATCTCCTCCCGGCCCTTCAGGTCCGGCAGCTCCACCGGCACCCGGCGGTCAAACCGGCCGGGACGGGTCAGCGCGGGGTCCAGGGACTCCGGGCGGTTGGTGGCCGCCAGGATGATCACGCCGGAGTTATCGTCGAAGCCGTCCATCTCCGTCAGCAGCTGGTTCAGGGTCTGCTCCCGCTCATCGTTGCCGCCGTACTGGCCGCCGCTGCGCTTCTGGCCGATGGCGTCGATCTCGTCGATGAACACGATGCAGGGGGCCTTCTCCTTGGCTTGGCTGAACAGGTCCCGGACCTTGGACGCGCCCATGCCCACGAACATCTCCACAAACTCCGAGCCGGAGATGGAGAAGAAGGGCACCTGAGACTCGCCTGCCACGGCCTTGGCCAGCATGGTCTTGCCGGTTCCCGGAGGGCCCACCAGCAGGATGCCCTTGGGCATGGATGCGCCGATCTCCTGATACTTGCCGGGGTCATGGAGATAGTTCACGATCTCCTGCAGGTTCTCCTTGGCCTCATCCTCACCGGCCACGTCGGAGAAGTGGATGCCCTGGGTGGACTGCACATAGATCTTGGCGTTGGATTTTCTTGCGCCGAACATCATGGAGCCGGGGCCTCCGGCCCGGTCCGTCAGCTTCTTGGTCATCAGCTGGCCGATGGCGATGAAGATGATGATGGGCAGGATCCACGTCAGCACAAAGCTCAGCAGAGGCGAGGTCTGCTCTACAATGTCCCGGGTGAACTCCGCTCCGGCGTCATACAGCCGCTGGGTCAGGTCCGGGTCGTTCATGGGCCCGGTTTTATAGACCTTGCTGCCGTCCTTGTTGGTGAAGATGATCTGGTTGTCCTCCACCTCCACCTGGCCGATCTCCTTGTTTTCGGTCATGGTCATGAAGGTGCCGTAGTCCACCTCCTGCACCGCGTGCCGGGCCACCAGGGGCACCAGCAGAAAGTTGATCAGCAGCAGCACCACCAGGGCGATGCCATAGTAGTAAAATAGCGGTTTCCTCGGGGGTTTTACTTCTTTCATAGCGCATCCTCCTGCGTCGCCCGGAGCCGGGCCCCGGAAATTTTGAGATATGATAGCATGTCTTTTCCTGAAAATCAACAGAAAATTGTGAACAATGCGGCGTCAACGGACAAAGGCGGGGACGCAGCCCCGCCTTTGTCCGTTAAGGCCATCAAAAGGTCTTGTTGACGTAGTCGTTGTACTTCTTCACGTCCATCTGGCCCTGATAGGTGTTCTGGAACCGCTTCACCGTCAGGCTGTTGAACTGGACGATCTGGCGGTATTTCAGGAAGCCCACCACCAGGGGCAGACCGCCGGACAGATAGCTGATGGGGGCCTGCCGCCACACGCCGTAGCCAAAGGCCGCCACCACCACCAGGGAGATGATGACCCCGGCGACCTCCTTTTTGGGGTGGAGCTTGTGCACCACGTCCGCCTGCACCACGCCCAGGTCGATCATGGTCTTAGCGAAGCGCTTCTGCACCGTGAACAGGCTGACGGCGTTGAGCACGCAGGGGGCCACCACGAAAAACGCAAACAGCGCAATGATGGCCTGGAAAATGAAAATCATCAATCCTTCGTTATCCAAAAATCTATCCTCCTATTATTATAATTAGTCCACAAATTTCACGGCCACGTCCTCCCGGGCGCTGGCATACAGCATGGTCAGGTAGATCACGTCGAAATCCACGATATCCCCCACCTGCGGGCAGGGGTCGCAGTCCTCCACGTCCAGGATGCAGTGGTCCGACGAGCCGCCCACCACCGTCATACCCGGCGTCCGGGGATGCAGCATCATGATATCCCCCACGTCGGCCCGGCCGATGCCGGCAATGGCCCGGCGGCGGATGCCCCGGTCCTCATAGGTGGGCCGGTTGCAGAAGCAGTCCACCACGATGGGCCCCACCGGGTGGGTGGGCTTGTCCTTCACCTCCACGATCTGGGCCCGCAGAGTCATGCAGTCCATCCGCAGATAGTCCATGTCGTGGATGCCCCAGTCCACCTGTAAATCCTTGGATACCAGGATGCCCTCGCCGATGCGCAGATGGTTGATGCCCTCCGGCATGGTGCCCCAGTGGACCAGAGTAAAGGAGCTGGTGGCCCCGCCGGACACGATCTCCAGCTTCCGGCCGATGGCATCCTCCACCCGCCGGGCGATATGTACCAGCTGGCCCAGATTCTCCGGCGTGGGCTGGATGGAGCCGTAGCACCCCAGGTTCACGCCTACGCCTGCCAGCTCCACATGGGGCAGGTCCCGCTCCACATGGACGCACACGTCCAGCATCTCGTCCTGGTCCCAGAAGCCCTCCCGCAGGTCCCCCAGGTCCGCCATGACCACGGCCTTGTGGACAGCTCCCTGCCGGGCGCAGGCCTCCTCCAGGGCGTCCAGCGTGGCGGCCTCGCTTTCCAGGGAATAGTCGCACCACCGGGCCACGTCCTCCAGCTCGCACAGCATGGGAATCCGCAGCAGCATATACGGCCCCGGCACCCCGGCCCGGCGGCAGCGGATGATCTGCTCCAGGCGGCTGCTGGCCAGCTG
>OIME01000044.1_pt1 | contig 16117 bp, 8 predicted proteins | sample 1584751 | NCBI WGS metagenome assembly OIME01 (sample SAMN02674597, study PRJEB24791) | human gut metagenome, SKBSTL013 | isolation source: stool | host: Homo sapiens | place: USA
TATTTTTATTTGCAGCTCAGAAAAATCTACGGATTTTTCTGAGCTGCTTTTTCACAAAAAAGGGCCGCAAGGGAAAACGGGCATATCCGACTGTAAAAGTAATACGCCAAAACACAAGGGCAAAGATAGACAAATTGCACAAGGGGATTATGAACAGGAACGTGCAAAATAAAAAAATCAAGTACTTGGAAAACAAACGACTACACGCTGCCGGGCGTTCGAAAACAAACCGGAAATTAAATTTATTTCGGCAAAAAACTGAAAAATGGCTTGACAACAGGGGTTTTGGGGTGTATACTGCATTAGTATCACATAATGGACTAGTGCGTCAAAAAGGGAACTGTAATGGCTGCCGCTTGAGGGGCCACCCCGAAAAGTTTGTGCAAAATGCCGGAAGGTTCCGCAGGACGCGGGTCGAATTATGTGTGTCTGCTCAAATTTGACCCGCGTATACGACATCCCGTAGAATATAAAAGTAAGGAGTGGTTGATTTTATGATGAAAGTCAAGCCCGTAAAGCTCGGCAAAACCGAGCGCATGAGCTTCTCCCACATCGACGAAGTCATCAGTATGCCGAACCTGATCGAGGTCCAGAAGAACTCTTATCAGTGGTTCCTGGACGAGGGCCTGAAAGAGGTCTTCCACGACATCGGCACCATTGAGGACTACACCGGCAATCTGGCACTGAGCTTTGTGGACTTCCGGCTGGACAAGGAGCCGAAGTACAGCATCAAAGAGTGCAAGGAGCGCGACGTTACCTATGCAGCCCCCCTGCGCGTCACTGCCCGTCTGCTGAACAAGGAGACCGGTGAGGTGAAGGATCAGGAGATCTTCATGGGTGACTTCCCCCTGATGACCGACGCCGGCACCTTTGTGATCAACGGTGCAGAGCGTGCGATCGTCAGCCAGCTGGTCCGTTCTCCCGGCGTGTTCTACGGCGATGCCAAGGATAAGGTGGGCAACGACCTGTACAGCGCCACCATGAACCCCAACCGCGGTGCATGGCTGGAGTACGAGACCGATGCCGCCAACGTGTTCTATGTCCGTATCGATAAGAACCGTAAGCTGCCCGTCACCGTGCTGTGCCGTGCACTGGGCCTGTCCTCTAACGAGGATATCCTGAACTACTTCGGCGAGGACGAGCGCATTCTGGCCACGCTGGAAAAGGATACCACCAAGAACCGCGAGGAGGGCTTGCTGGAAGTCTACCGCAAGCTGCGCCCCGGCGAGCCTCCCACGGTGGAGTCCGCTACCAGCCAGATCGATATGCTGTTCTTCGATCCGCGCCGGTACGACCTGTCCCGCTTCGGCCGCTATAAGATGAATAAGAAGCTGTCTCTGGCACGCCGCATCATGGATCATGTGGCCGCAGAGAACGTGGTGGATCCCTTCACCGGCGAGATCCTTGTCGAGGCCGACAAGAAGATCGACCGCAAGCTGGCTGAGAAGATCGATGCTGCCGGCGTGAATCTGGTCGTGCTGAAGATCGATGATCCCATGAAGGATCAGCCCCACAAGGTCAAGGTCATCACCAACGGCTGCGTGGACGCACAGGCCATCATCGACAGCTACTACCCCGCATTCAAGGGTGTGGATGTCAAGGAGTGCGGCATCAACGAGCGCTGCTGCCTCAAGGAGCTGCGCAAGATCCTTGATAACGCCTCCAGCGCCGAGGAGGTCATGGAGAGCCTGAAGAAGGATCACGACCTGCTCATCGGCCGTACCGTCACCATCGACGATATCCTGTCCTCCATCAACTACCTGAACGGTCTGGGCTACGGCATCGGCACCACCGATGATATCGACCATCTGGGCAACCGCCGTATCCGCAGCGTGGGCGAGCTGCTGCAGAACCAGTTCCGCATCGGTTTCTCCCGTATGGAGCGCGTCATCCGTGAGCGCATGACCCTGCAGAGCCAGGATCAGAGCGTCATCACTCCGCAGGCACTGATCAACATCCGTCCTGTGGTGGCAGCTATCAAGGAGTTCTTCGGCTCCTCTCCGCTGTCTCAGTTCATGGATCAGAATAACCCTCTGGCTGAGCTGACCCACAAGCGCCGTCTGTCTGCTCTGGGCCCCGGCGGTCTGAGCCGTGACCGCGCAGGCTTCGAAGTCCGCGACGTTCATTACAGCCACTATGGCCGTATGTGCCCCATTGAGACCCCTGAAGGCCCCAACATCGGTCTGATCTCCTATCTGGCATCCTACGCCAAGATCAACGAGTACGGCTTTGTGGAAGCTCCGTACCGCAAGGTCAAGAAGATCTATGACGAGAACGGCAACCTGAAGGAACAGGTCGTCACCGACGAGGTCGAGTATATGACCGCTGACGTCGAGGACGAGTACGTTGTGGCACAGGCCAACGAGCCGCTGGATGAGGGCAAGCACTTCATCCGTCCCCGTGTGTCTGCCCGCCGCCGCGACGAGATCCTGGAAATCGACGCAGAGAAAGTCGATTACATGGACGTTTCTCCGCGAATGATGGTCTCTGTTGCTACCGCCTGCATCCCCTTCCTGGAGAACGATGACTGTAACCGTGCTCTGATGGGTTCCAACATGCAGCGTCAGGCAGTGCCTCTGATGGTCACCCAGCAGCCCATCGTTGCTACCGGTATGGAGTACAAGGCTGCTACCGACTCCGGCACCGCTGTGCTGGCCAAGAGCAACGGCGTTGTGGAAAAGGTCGACGCCGACCATGTTGTGGTGCGCAACGAGCAGGGCGCTCTGGAGGATTATTCTCTGATCAAGTTTGCCCGCTCCAACGCAGGCACCTGCATCAACCAGCGCCCCATCGTAGAAGTGGGCGAGACCGTCACCGCCGGTCAGGTGCTGGCCGATGGCCCCGCAATGCGCAACGGCGAGATCTCTCTGGGTAAGAACGCCCTGATCGGCTTCATGACCTGGGAGGGCTACAACTACGAGGACGCCGTCCTGCTGAACGAGAAGATCGTGCGTGAGGACGTGTACACCTCCATCCACATCGAGGAGTACGAGACCGAGAGCCGCGATACCAAGCTGGGACCCGAAGAAATCACCCGCGACATCCCCAACGTTTCTGAGGACGCCCTGAAAGATCTGGACGAGCGCGGCATCATCCGCATCGGTGCCGAGGTCAAGAGCGGCGATATTCTGGTCGGCAAGGTCACCCCGAAGGGCGAGACCGAGCTGACCGCTGAGGAGCGCCTGCTGCGCGCCATCTTCGGCGAGAAGGCCCGCGAGGTGCGCGACACCTCTCTGCGTGTGCCTCACGGCGCATACGGCATCATTGTGGATGTCAAGGTCTTTACCCCGGAGAACAGCGACGAGCTGCAGCCCGGTGTGCGCGAGGTCGTCCGTTGCTATATCGCCCAGAAGCGTAAGATCAGCGTCGGCGATAAGATGGCAGGCCGTCACGGTAACAAGGGTGTCGTTTCCCGCATCCTGCCGCAGGAGGATATGCCCTACCTGCCCGACGGCACCCCGCTGGACATCGTGCTGAACCCCCTGGGCGTGCCTTCCCGTATGAACATCGGTCAGGTGCTGGAAGTCAACCTGGGCTATGCAGCCAAGGCCTGCGGCATCAAGGTCATGACCCCCGTGTTCGACTCTGCCCGTGAGAACGACATCGGTGACACCTTTGACACCGCCCGCGAGATGTGGCATGGTGAGAACGCTCCGGCTTATCCCACCAAGCTGCCCAAGATCATGGGCGAGAAGGGCCACATCATCGACTTCTCCAAGATCGAGCTGGACCGCGATGGCAAGACCACTGTTTACGACGGCCGCACCGGCGAGAAGTTCGACAACCGCGTTACCGTCGGTTATATGTACTACCTCAAGCTGCATCACCTGGTCGATGATAAGATCCATGCCCGTTCCACCGGCCCCTACTCTCTGGTCACTCAGCAGCCTCTGGGCGGCAAGGCTCAGTTCGGCGGTCAGCGCTTCGGCGAGATGGAGGTCTGGGCACTGGAAGCTTACGGCGCCGCTTACACCCTGCAGGAGATCCTGACTGTCAAGTCCGATGATGTGGAGGGTCGTGTCAAGACCTACGAGGCCATCGTCAAGGGCGAGCCCATCCCGCAGCCCGGCATCCCCGAGTCCTTCCGCGTTATGCTGAAGGAACTGCAATCTCTGGGTATGGACGTGATCGTGCAGGATAAGGACGGCAACGAGATCGATATGCGCCAGAACTTCGACGACGAAGAGACCGGCTTTGATATGCGTGACGTTGCCGGTACCGAGACTGTGGTGCAGGAGAGCGAACTGACTGATTACAACATCAAGGACGCCGATGCAGGTTTCGATGATCCTTCTGTGCTGGAGGACGATAACTCCGGTGCCGAGGCTCCGGCTGCTTCTGACGAAGTAGATTTCTGATCAGACAAAGAACACAAGCCTCAAGCCCCCTGTTCCGCGTGCTGCGGCAGGGGAGAGGCGCCTGTGGTCTGAACAAGAAAGCCGCCTGTATCATCGAAACAACTAGAGATTAAGAAAGGGTTCGTTTCATGGAAAACAACGTTTTCGATTCCATTAAAATCGGCCTTGCCTCCCCGGAGCAGATCCGCGCTTGGAGCTACGGCGAGGTCAAAAAGCCCGAAACCATCAACTACCGCACCCTGAAGCCGGAGCGTGACGGCCTGTACTGCGAGCGCATTTTTGGACCTACCAAGGACTGGGAGTGCCACTGCGGTAAGTACAAGCGCATCCGTTACAAGGGCAAGGTGTGCGATCGCTGCGGCGTCGAGGTCACCAAGGCCAAGGTCCGCCGTGAGCGTATGGGTCACATCGAGCTGGCCGCTCCTGTGAGCCACATCTGGTACTTCAAGGGCATCCCCAGCCGCATCGGCCTGATGCTGGACATCAGCCCCCGCCTGCTGGAAAAGGTGCTGTACTTTGCAAGCTATATCGTCACCGATCCCGGTCTGACCCCGCTGGACAAGAAGCAGCTGCTGACCGAGAAGGAATACCGCGAAATGCGCGATCGTTACGGCGACGAGTTCGAGGCTGCCATGGGCGCCGAGGCTGTCCAGACCCTGCTGAAGGAGATCGATCTGGATCAGCTGAGCGCTGAGCTGACCGCCGAGGTGGAAAAGTCCTCCGGCCAGAAGCGCGTGCGCATCCTCAAGCGTCTGGAGGTTGTTGAGGCTTTCCGCATCTCCGGCAACCGTCCCGAGTGGATGATCATGGATGTGCTGCCCGTGCTGCCGCCTGACCTGCGCCCCATGGTTCAGCTGGACGGCGGCCGCTTTGCCACCTCCGACCTGAACGACCTGTACCGCCGCGTCATCAACCGCAACAACCGTCTGCGCCGCCTGCTGGAGCTGGGCGCTCCTGACATCATCGTGCGCAACGAGAAGCGGATGCTGCAGGAGGCTGTGGACAGCCTGATCGACAACGGCCGCCGCGGCCGTCCGGTCACCGGCCCCAACAACCGCGCACTGAAGAGCCTTTCTGATCTGCTGAAGGGCAAGCAGGGCCGCTTCCGTCAGAACCTGCTGGGCAAGCGTGTTGACTACTCCGGCCGTTCCGTTATCGTCGTCGGTCCTGAGCTGAAGATGGATCAGTGCGGTCTGCCCAAGGAGATGGCTCTGGAGCTGTTCAAGCCCTTTGTCATGAAGGATCTGGTGGAGAAGGGCATTGCCAACAACATCAAGTCCGCCCGCAAGATGGTGGAGCGCGCTAAGCCCGAAGTGTGGGACAGCCTGGAGACCGTGATCAAGGGCCACCCCGTTCTGCTGAACCGTGCACCTACCCTGCACCGTCTGGGCATCCAGGCCTTCAACCCCGTGCTGGTCGAGGGCCGTGCCATCAAGCTGCACCCCCTGGCCTGTACCGCATTCAACGCCGACTTCGACGGCGACCAGATGGCAGTCCATCTGCCTCTGAGTGAGGATGCCTGCCGTGAGGCTAAGATGCTGATGCTGGCTTCCGGCAACCTGCTGAAGCCCTCTGACGGCGCACCTGTTACCGTGCCTACGCAGGATATGATCCTGGGCAGCTACTACCTGACCACCGTCCGCGAGAACGACGAGGGCGCAGGCAAGGTGTTCCGTGATGAGAACGAGGTTCTGATGGCTTACGCCGAGCACGTCATCACCCTGCACGCACCCATCAAGGTGCGCCGCACCATGACCATTGACGGCGTGGAGCGCACCGGTCTGGTGGATGCCACCGCCGGCCGCATCATCTTCAACAATCCCATTCCCCAGAACCTGGGCTATGTGGATCGTACCGATCCCGAGCACTGGCTGGAGTACGAGGTCAGCTTCCGCGTGACCAAAAAGACCCTGCCCGAGATCATCTCCCGCTGCATGACCCGCAACGGCACCCGCAAGTGCGCTAAGATGCTGGATGCCATCAAGGCACAGGGCTATAAGTACTCCACCCTGTCCGCTATCTCCGTGGCTGTGTGCGACGCTGTGATCCCGCCCCAGAAGCAGGAGCTGATCGCCGAGGCCGATAAGGAAATCGCCAAGGTCGGCAAGCTGTTCAACCGTGGTCTGATCTCGGATAACGAGCGTTACAACAAGACCATCGATATCTGGCAGAAGACCACCGATAAGGTCTCCAAGGCTCTGGCAGACAACCTGCCCAAGGACAACGAGATCTATATGATGGCAGACTCCGGTGCTCGTGGCTCTATGAACCAGATCAAGCAGCTGGCTGGTATGCGCGGCCTGCTGGCAAACACCGCCGGTCACACCATCGAGATGCCCATTCGTGCAAACTACCGCGAAGGTCTGAACATTCTGGAATATTTCGTTTCTGCCCGTGGTGCTCGTAAGGGTCTGGCCGATACCGCTCTGCGTACCGCTGACTCCGGCTACCTGACCCGCCGCATGGTCGATGTCTCTCAGGAGGTCATTGTCCGTGAGATCGACTGCGGCACCACCGACGGCCTGTGGGTCTCTGAGATCCACGAGGGCAAGGAGAAGATCGAGAGCTTCCGCGAGCGTCTGATCGGCCGTTTTGCCGTCGGCGATGTGGTCAATCCCATCACCGGCAAGGTTATCGTGCCCGAGGGCAAGATGATCGACCTGTACGATGCCAACGAGATCGAGGCAGCCGGTATCACCCGCCTGAAGATCCGCAGCCTGCTGACCTGCCGTGCAAAGACCGGCGTCTGCGCACGCTGCTACGGTTCCGATATGGCAAACGGCGAGCCGGTCCGTCTGGGCGAGTCTGTCGGTGTTATCGCCGCAGAGTCCATCGGCGAGCCCGGTACTCAGCTGACGATGCGTACTTTCCATACCGGCGGTATCGCATCTGCCGAGGATATTACACAGGGTCTGCCCCGTGTTGAGGAGCTGTTCGAGAGCCGCCGTCCCAAGAGCATGGCCATCATGAGCGAGATCTCCGGTGTGGTCTCTCAGGACGACACCAAGAAGAACGTGGTCATCAAGGTCACCGGCAAGGACGAGAACGGTGCAGAGGAAGTCAAGAGCTACTCCATCCCGTTCACCCAGCATTCCCGCGTGATGCCCGGCGACCGTGTGGAGAAGGGCGACATCATCACCCGTGAGGGCGTGCTGTACCCGCAGGATATTCTGGCCATCAAGGGTCTGGAGGACGTGCAGAACTATCTGATCAACGAGGTCCAGAAGGTCTACCGTCTGCAGGGCGTTGAGATCAACGATAAGCATATCGAAGTCATCGTCCGTCAGATGTGCCGCAAGGTGCGCGTGACCGACTCCGGCTCCTCCAACCTGATCGGCGGTGCTCTGGCAAGCCGTCTGGAAGTGGAGAACATCAACGCCGATCTGCAGAAGCGCATCGACGCTGGTGAAGAGGGTCTGAAGCTGGTCGAGTATCAGCAGGTGCTGCTGGGCATCACCAAGGCTGCTCTGGCCAACGACTCCTTCCTGTCTGCCGCTTCCTTCCAGGAGACCACCCGCGTGCTGACCGAGGCTGCCATCAAGGGCAAGGTCGACCCGCTGTCCGGTCTGAAGGAGAACGTCATCATCGGTAAGCTGATCCCCGCCGGTACCGGTCTGCCGGAGGTGCGTGAGGATCTGAAGAACCGTGAGGCTGAGCGCGATGCCGAGATCGCAGCCGAGCTGGCTGCCTCCGCACAGTAAGCGCGGCATCTGTCAGGATCTGATCCGTTAAACAAAACCGCTCCGTGGGCGAAAGCCTGCGGGGCGGTTTTTGCGTGCCAAAGGCAGCGCAGCAGGGGATGGAAAAGGCACTTTTTCTGCCAAAAACTGTCTGAAAGAAAAAATCTGGAATAAATACAAAAAAATTTGCAAAAACTGTTGACATCCGGCCGCAAAGCGGGTATTATATAACTGTTGCGCGTCCCTCATGGGGATAGTGCGGCAAAAAAGTCGGAAAATCTTCCGATGTTCATCATTAAGAAAGGAGAAACAAAATGCCTACTTTTAACCAGCTTGTACGCAAAGGCCGTGAGGTCCTGACTACCAAGAGCACCGCTCCCGCTCTGCAGAAGACTTATAACTCTCAGAAGAAGCAGTACTCTGATCTGAGCAGCCCCCAGAAGCGTGGTGTCTGCACTGCAGTTCGTACCATGACCCCCAAGAAGCCTAACTCTGCTCTGCGTAAGGTTGCTCGTGTCCGCCTCACGAATGGTATCGAGGTCACCTCTTACATTCCCGGTATCGGCCATAACCTGCAGGAGCACTCCGTCGTGCTGATCCGTGGCGGCCGTGTTAAGGACCTGCCCGGTGTGCGTTACCACATCATCCGTGGTACCCTGGATACTCAGGGTGTGGCAGGCCGTAATCAGGCCCGCTCCAAGTACGGCGCAAAGCGTCCTAAGGCCGGTGCTGCAAAGAAGTAATTGAGGACAACCGCCATAAACGGCTTTCCTTTATATAAATAACAAGTCCGCTTTTAAGCGGAGGGTAACGGTTTATGTAAGGTCAGCTCTTTGTGACACAACGGGAGTTTTATTACTTTCGAGTACCGATGATATCATTCTGTGAAGGAGGGAAGAAAGATGCCTAGAAGAGGTAACATTGCTAAGCGCGATGTCTTAGCTGATCCTATTTACAATTCCAAGATGGTCACCCGTCTGGTCAACAGCGTCATGCTGGATGGCAAGAAGGGCGTCGCTCAGAAGATCGTTTACGAAGCTTTCTCCATGATTCAGGAAAAGACCGGCAACGATCCTCTGGAGACTTTCGAGAAGGCGATGGAGAACATCATGCCCAGCCTCGAGTGCAAGACCCGCCGTGTGGGTGGCGCAAACTACCAGGTCCCCCTGGAAGTCAGCCCCGCTCGCCGCGAGACCCTGGGTCTACGCTGGCTGACTGCTTACAGCCGCAGCCGTGGTGAGAAGACCATGGCTCAGCGTCTGGCTGCTGAAATCATGGATGCTGCCAACAACACTGGTAACGCCGTGAAGAAGCGTGAGGACACTCACAAGATGGCAGAAGCTAACAAGGCTTTCGCACATTTCCGTTATTGATCTGTTCTGTAGGAGGTTAATTTCATGGCTACACCCAGAGAAGTTTCTCTTCAGATGACGAGAAATATCGGCATTATGGCTCATATCGATGCCGGCAAGACGACCACTACCGAGCGTATCCTGTACTACACCGGTATCAACCATAAGATCGGTGAGGTCCACGATGGCGGTGCCACGATGGACTGGATGGTTCAGGAGCAGGAGCGTGGTATCACCATCACTTCCGCTGCTACCACCTGCTACTGGTCTCACTCCGAGACCCAGAAGGATCCGGTCGCATTCAAGAAGAATCGTCACCGCATCAACATTATCGACACTCCGGGCCACGTTGACTTCACTGTTGAGGTTCAGCGTTCTCTGCGTGTTCTGGACGGTTCTGTGACCGTTCTGGCCGCAAAGGGTGGTGTCGAGCCTCAGTCTGAGACCGTTTGGCGTCAGGCTGATGAATACAAAGTCCCCCGTATGGTGTACGTCAACAAGATGGACACCATGGGTGCTGACTTCTTCCGCTGCATCAAGATGCTGCATGATCGTCTGCACGCCAACGGCGTGGCCATCCAGCTGCCGATCGGTCAGGAGGATACCTTCCGCGGTATCGTTGACTTGGTCGATATGAACGCTGAGGTCTACTACGACGACATGGGCAACGATATGCGTACCGAGCCCATCCCCGAGGATATGGTCGAGCAGGCTGAAGAGTACCGCAACATTCTGGTCGAGGCTGTTGCCGAGAACGACGAAGAGCTGATGGAGAAGTACCTTGAGGGCGAGGAAATCACCCGCGAGGAACTGAAGAAGGCTATCCGCAAGGAAACCATTGCAAATACTCTGGTTCCCGTTGTCTGCGGCTCTTCCTACAAGAACCGCGGTGTGCAGAAGCTGCTGGACGCTATCGTTGACTATATGCCCGCTCCTACCGATGTTGAGGACATCAAGGGTGTGAATCCTGAGACCGAAGAGCAGGAGACCCGTCCGTCTTCCGACGACGCTCCCTTCGCAGCTCTGGCCTTCAAGATCGCTACCGACCCGTTCGTTGGTAAGCTGGCATACTTCCGTGTTTACTCCGGTAAGGTTGAGGCAGGTACCACTGTCTACAACTCCGTGAAGGACAGCAAGGAGCGTATGGGCCGCATCCTGCAGATGCATTCTAACCACCGCAAGGATATCGACTGCTGCTACGCAGGTGATATCGCTGCTGTTGTCGGTCTGAAGAACACCACCACTGGTGATACTCTGTGTGATGAGAATCATCCCATCATTCTGGAGTCCATGAAGTTCCCCGAGCCCGTTATCCGCGTTGCAATTGAGCCCAAGACCAAGGCCGGCAACGAGAAGATGGGCATCGCGCTGGCAAAGCTGGCCGAAGAGGATCCGACCTTCAAGACCTACACCGATGAAGAGACCGGCCAGACCATTATTGCTGGTATGGGCGAGCTGCATCTGGAGATCATCGTTGACCGTCTGCTGCGCGAGTTCAAGGTTGAGGCAAACGTGGGCGCACCTCAGGTTGCTTACCGTGAGACCATCCGCAAGGAGGCCAACCAGGAGACCAAGTACGCACGTCAGTCCGGTGGTAAGGGCCAGTACGGTCACGTTAAGATCAAGATCGAGCCCAACGAGCCCGGCAAGGGTTATGAGTTCGTCAACGCTATCGTTGGCGGCGCTATCCCGAAGGAATACATCCCTGCTATCGACAACGGTATTCAGGGTGCTATGAAGGCTGGCGTTCTGGCAGGCTATCCTGTTGTTGATGTCAAGGTCACCCTGTGGGATGGTTCTTATCATGAGGTCGACTCCTCTGAAATGGCCTTCTCCATCGCTGGCTCTATGGCATTCAAGGATGCTATGCGCAAGGCTGATCCTATTATCACCGAGCCCATCATGAAGGTTGCTGTTATCGTTCCTGATGAATATCTGGGCGATGTCATCGGCGACCTGAACGCTCGCCGTGGTCAGATTCAGGGCATGGAAGCTATGGCTGGCACCCAGCGTGTTAACGCATTTGTGCCTCTGGCTCAGATGTTCGGCTACGCTACCGACCTGCGTTCCAAGACTCAGGGTCGTGGCCAGTATGTTATGGAGCCCTCTCACTACGAGCCGGTTCCCAAGAACATTGCTGACCAGATTATTGCTGGCCGTACCAAGGGCTAAGCGCTGTAAAGCATAAGAATTTTGCCGGGGTAGTGTAACTCCGGCAAAATTTCCTGTAAAAGCACTTGATTTTACAGGGCAAATTTAGTAGAATAGCCTTGCAATGCAATGTCTGCATCTTGCAGGGTTGTTGTAACCAAATATCAAAACCTAAATTAAGGGAGGATATTCCAATGGCTGAAAAGGCAAAGTTCGACCGTTCTAAGCCGCATGTTAACATCGGCACCATCGGTCACGTTGACCACGGCAAGACCACTCTGACCGCTGCTATCACCAAGTACCTGGCTCTGAAGGGTGATGCAGAGTTCATGGACTACGCTAACATCGATAAGGCTCCTGAGGAGCGTGCTCGTGGTATCACGATCAACTCCGCTCACGTTGAGTATCAGACCGAGAAGCGTCACTACGCTCACGTTGACTGCCCGGGCCATGCTGACTACGTTAAGAACATGATCACTGGTGCTGCTCAGATGGACGGCGCTATTCTGGTCGTTGCTGCTACCGATGGTCCCATGCCCCAGACCCGTGAGCACATCCTGCTGGCTCGTCAGGTCGGCGTGCCCTATATCGTTGTGTTCATGAACAAGTGCGATATGGTCGACGACGAAGAGCTGCTGGATCTGGTCGAGATGGAGATCCGTGAGCTGCTGACCGAGTACGACTTCCCCGGCGACGACACCCCGATCATTCGTGGTTCCGCTCTGAAGGCTCTGGAGGCTCCCAACGATCCCGAGGATCCTGCTTACGCTTGCATCAAGGAGCTGATGGACGCTGTTGACTCCTACATCCCCAACCCGGATCGTGAGGAGGACAAGCCCTTCCTGATGCCCATCGAGGATGTCATGACCATTTCTGGCCGTGGTACCGTTGCTACCGGTCGTGTTGAGCGTGGTATGGCCAAGGTTGGCGATGCTATGGAGATCGTCGGCATCAAGCCCGACCGTCTGAACACCACCATCACCGGTCTGGAGATGTTCCGTAAGTCTCTGGACTTCGCTGAGGCTGGCGATAACATCGGCGCTCTGCTGCGTGGTGTTGATCGTTCCCAGATCGAGCGTGGCCAGGTTCTGGCTAAGCCCGGTTCTGTGCACCCCCACAACGTCTTTGAGGCTCAGGTCTACGTCCTGACCAAGGACGAAGGCGGCCGTCACACCCCGTTCTTCTCCAACTATCGTCCTCAGTTCTACTTCCGCACCACCGACGTGACCGGCATCATCACTCTGCCCGAAGGCACTGAGATGTGCATGCCCGGCGATAACGTCATGATGCACGTTGAGCTGCTGACCCCCGTTGCTATGGAAGAGGGCCTGCGTTTCGCTATCCGTGAGGGTGGCCGTACCGTTGGTTCCGGCGTTGTTGGCAAGATCATTGAGTGATTTTGTCCTTGAACGTAAGTTCCAAGGCTAATTAGCAATTTATAAAGACCTTCCCGTTCCGGAGAGCGGGAAGGTCTTTTTGTTTGCTTATGGCAGCTGCAAACGGCTTTGTTTCACAGCTCCTTTACCGGGTCAGGGTGTTGTAGCAGTCTGCAAAGGCCTGCAGAAAGACGGTCACTTCCTCCTCTGTGGTAAGATGACTCAGGCTGATGCGCCAGGAGGAAAGGGCGTTGCGCCGGTCTTGACTGACTGCAAGCACTGCGCGGGAAGGCAACCCATCGGACGAACAGGCGGATTTGACTGAGACACACACCCCGCGTGCGTCCAGCTCCCGCTGGAACACGGTACCCTTTACGCCTTGCACGCTCAGGTTCAGGATATGCGGCACAGCGTTTGCCGGGCTGTTGATACGTACTTTTGGATAGCGGGAAAGCTCTGTGCGCAGCCGGTCGTTCAGGCTGCGCACAGTTGCGGCGCGGGCGGGAAGTTCCGCAGTAGCCCTTTCTAAAGCCAGCGCCAGCGAGCAGGCAAGGGCCACGGTAGGCGTGCCGCTGCGGTAGGGGGTAGTGCTCTCTCCGCCGTGGATGAGGGGCGGCAGTGCCAGCCCCAGCCGTTTCACCAGTATACCGATGCCGTTGAGTCCGTAAAACTTATGGGCTGTCAGGCTCATGGTGTCCATGCCCTCAAACTGTACGGGAATTTTTCCCACAGCCTGCGTGGCGTCCACATGGAAATGGCAGTTGGGATACGCCTTTAAAAGCTCTGCAATCTCCGCAATGGGCTGCACTACGCCCAACTCGCTGTCCACAGCGGTCACAGCAACCAGAACGGTGTCCGGGCGCAGCCGCTGTTTCAGGTCAGCGAGGTCCACCGTGCCGTCCGGCAGGATGTCCAGCAGCTCCACCTCGTACCCCTGCTTTTGCAGTGCCTCCAGACTGCCGCTGACGGACGAATGCTCCAGCGGAGAAGAGAGAATGTGCCTGCCTGCCGCACCTCCCAGCGCTGCCAGCCCCTTCACGGCAAGGTTGTTGGCTTCGCTTGCACCGGAGGTATAGATAATGCCCGCAGGCGGTGCGCCCAGACAGCGGGCAATGCTGCGAGTCGCCTCGTTTATAGCAGCCTTTGCGGCAGTGCCTGCCTGATGGTGGGCGTTGGCGTTGCCCGGGTAGCGCCGCTCGGCTTCGCAGAAGCATTGCAGCACCTCCTCGTCCACAGGGGTGTTGGCAGAATAATCCAGATAGAGCATAGAGCCTCCTGTAATATCAACACATTATGATAGTAGGAAATAAGAGCAGGCTCTATTATAGGGCATTCCGTCCAAAAGCGCAACCCCCGCAGCCCACGGCGCAGTGTAACCGGCAAGAAAAAGCTGTCAACACCTTGCTGGAAAGCCCAAAATCTGCTATACTTAACAAAAAGGCTGCGGCGTTGCTGCTGCCTTGCCGGAGCGGTTCCGGTTGTTGGAAAGAACACAAAAAGAAGGGGAGGAGCACAATGTTCAAGCGCGAGCGACTGCATAGCTGCTTCTTTCCCATTTTTGTGTGGAGGTCTTGTTCCTGAAATTCAGAGGCACTGCTGTTTCAACGGCAATGCCTCTTTTTTTGGGAATAACAGTATAGGAGGTTTTCTATGAGCGAAAAGATCGATTACTCCAAGGGCGTATACGACGCCAAAAAGCTGGGCACCGGCAGAATGTTTATTCTGGGTGTGCAGCATATGTTTGCTATGTTTGGCGCAACGGTTCTGGTGCCGCTGCTCACCGGCCTGAGCGTTTCCACCACTCTGCTGTGTGCCGGTCTGGGCACGCTGCTGTTCCACCTCATCACCAAAAAGAAGGTCCCGGCATTCCTCGGCTCCTCCTTTGCGTATCTGGGCGGCTTCTCCATCGTGGCTCCCATGCTGGCTGATGCCGATGGCAACCTGACCGTTGCCAACACCAAGATGCTGCCGTATGCCTGCGCTGCTGTTGCATTCTCGGGTCTGGTCTATCTGGTGGCCAGCCTGCTGATCTCCACCTTTGGCATCCGCCGCATCATGAAGTTCTTCCCGCCGGTGGTCACCGGCCCCATCATTATCTCCATCGGTCTGATCCTTGCTCCCTCTGCCATCACCAACTGCCAGTCCAACTGGCTGCTGGCCTTTGTGGCACTGGGCACTGTGATCGTGTGCAATATCTGGGGCAAGGGCATGGTCAAGATTCTGCCCATTCTCATCGGCGTGCTGGTCTCCTACGCTGTGGCACTGGTCACCGGCGCAGTGGACTTCCAGAAGATCTCCGAGGCCGCCTGGCTGGGCATCCCCCTGCACAAAGAGGCTATGGGTCTGTTTGCCATTGACGGCAGCCCGGAGTTCATCAGCGCTCTGTTCACCATCATTCCCATCGCACTGGCTACCATGATGGAGCACGTCGGCGATATTGCCGCCATCAGCGCCACTGTCGGCCACAACTATATCAATGACCCCGGCCTGAACCGCACCTTGATGGGCGATGGTCTGGCCACCACCATGGCCGGTCTGCTGGGCGGCCCCGCCAACACCACCTACGGCGAGAACACCGGCGTGCTGGCACTGAGCAAGATCTACGACCCGCTGGTCATCCGCATTGCCGCTGTGCTGGCTATCATCCTGAGCTTCAGCCCCAAGTTTGAGGCCGTCATCAACACTATCCCCACCGGCATCATCGGCGGCATCAGCTTTGTGCTGTACGGCATGATCTCCGCCATCGGTGTGCGCAACGTGGTGGAGAACCGCGTGGACTTCACCAACAGCCGCAACCTGATCGTTGCCGCCGTCATTCTGGTGTGCGCACTGGGCTTCAACTCTGTGGGCGGCGTCAGCTTTGCCGTTGCAGGCGTCACCATCAACCTGTCCGGTCTGGCCATCGCTGCTATCGTGGGCATCCTGCTCAACGCCATCCTCCCCGGCAACGATTACGAGTTCGACTCTGCCGATGGTGCCGACGCTCCTTCCAGCGGCAATCTGCAGGTCTGACCTCGACAGGGAAGCCCCTTCTTCGGCAGAAGTGACAGCTTTTTGAAATGTTCTTTGGGTAATGTGCGAGACTTCAAAATAAATGAGAATAATTCTTAAAATAAGCCTTGACTAACTAGGAATTATTCGCTATAATAGAGTCACAAACAAGGTCTGCTGTACCAGAGCAGACAGATCGGAAGAGCGTC
>OIME01000056.1_pt1 | contig 15059 bp, 9 predicted proteins | sample 1584751 | NCBI WGS metagenome assembly OIME01 (sample SAMN02674597, study PRJEB24791) | human gut metagenome, SKBSTL013 | isolation source: stool | host: Homo sapiens | place: USA
GATCTGTCACCGGTTCCGGCATTCTTTATTAATATAGTATGTATTTTGCTTCTTATGATTCTGGGATGTCATAATGTGATCATGTACAATCATTCTACATTTGTTCTTGGATATCTTCTTCTTCAAGGATATGATGTGACCGGACAGGAGTACTTGTATCGCGTGGCTGGCCTTTTGGTTGGAATGGTATTGTGTATGGCGATATTCTATAAGAATCAGAAGAACAGACCGTATAGAAGATCATTTCTTGATTTGTTTCGCGAGTTCAATATTAACTCCGCAAGAAACAGATGGTACATTCGTCTTTCATTAGTTGTTTCCAGTGCAATGTTATTCATGTCGTTGCTTGGACTTCCGAGAGCAATGTGGGCGGGGATCGCAAGCATGTCTGTTTGTCTTCCATTCCCGGATGACTGTAAAGAACGAGCAGGAAAGAGAGCTGCATTTAATATAGTAGGATGTCTGTTATTTGTTATCCTGTATTTGGTGCTTCCGGAGTCAATGTATCCATACATCGGAATGATCGGAGGAATTGGAGTCGGATATTCTGCAGGGTATGCATGGCAGACAGCATTTAATACATTTGGTGCATTGTCGATTGCATCCGGCTTGTTCGGAATGCCGTATGCGGTAGCGCTTCGTATTGGGGCAAATGTATTTGGCGCGGCATACACGATGGCATGCAATAAGATTCTGCCGAGACTGGCAGCAGTGTTTGAGCAGAGAAGAGCGCAGGTTAGCGAATAATCTAAGTTGTTTGAAATAGTAATTTATTCGAATAAAAATGGAGTGAGAATTGAGGCAATATAATTCACCTCAGTATCTCACTCCATTTTTCGTACAAACGATCCAGTGACCAGGCGGCATTGGCTGGGCTGGTGGAAGGAAGCACAAGGATATCTCTTTCGGTTAGCGGTTGCTGATATTTCTTATAAAGAGCTCCGGCTTTATTTCCATTTGCATAGATTTGTCGAATCTGACAATGATCTAAAATTTGTTTCAAATCAGTTGGTGTCACATTCTTGATACTGCTGTCACTGGAGCCTTTGATGTCGCAGCTTTGAATAACATCCCAGATGGCGATATGGTGGCGGAGCAACATGGCCGTTTTCTCTTCAACTGTCTGCGGAGTTTCCTCCTCACAAAGTTTCGCCAACAATTTCCAGAATCGATTTTGTTTATGTCCGTAGTAGAAATTATTTTCCCGGGATTTTACAGAAGGAAGAGTTCCAAGAATCAGAATCTCGGAGTCTTCATTATATATTGGTTCAAAGGAATGGGTAATGTGTTCATATTCCATGATTGTGCTCACTTTCTGATGGTTTGGAGTAAGTTTTATAACAAGTATAGTGTCTTGAGGAGATTGTGTCAATGATACTGTTTGCGTTGCTGGTCGCACACCGTGTGAACAGTAACTGCTACAAAGCGCAACGTCGCATTTACACAAAGGTTGCTTTTACCTGCGTAATGGATTATACTAGTCTGACAGGGAATTTTGAAACGGAGGATTTTACAATGAAAATTGCAGTAACTTATGACAACGGAAATATTTTCCAGCATTTTGGAAAGACAGAGACTTTCAAAGTGTACGAAGTGGAAGATAATAAGGTGGTTTCCAGTGAAGTGATCGGTTCTAATGGGGAAGGACACGGAGCACTGGCAGGACTGCTTGCAGGACAGAACGTAGATGTTCTGATCTGTGGTGGAATCGGCGGAGGTGCACAGACTGCACTTGCAGAGGCCGGCGTTGAATTATGTTCAGGTGCTCAGGGAGACGCAGATCAGGCAGTAGAGGCATACCTGAAAGGTGAGCTTGTATCCAGAGGAGCTACTTGTGATCATCATCACCATGAGGAAGGACATTCCTGTGGAGATCATGAAGAGGGACATTCTTGTGGAAGCAGCTGCGGTGGCGGATGCGGATCACACACTACAATGGAAGGAAAGAATGTTGGAAAGAAATGCCGTACACATTACAAAGGAACATTCAATGACGGAACTCAGTTTGATTCTTCTTATGACCGTGGAGAGCCACTTGAGTTCGTATGCGGTGCAGGACAGATGATCAAAGGATTTGACGCAGCAGTAGCTGATATGGAAGTTGGTCAGGTAGTAGACATCCATCTGATGCCGGAAGAAGCTTATGGAATGCCGAATCCGGAAGCTATCTTCACAGTAGAGATTGCAGAACTCCCGGGATCTGAAGACCTCGAAGTGGGACAGCAGGTTTACCTGTCCAATCAGTATGGACAGCCATTCCCGGTAAAGGTAACAGCTAAGGAAGAGACAACAATCACTTTCGATGCAAACCATGAGATGGCAGGAAAAGAACTGAACTTCAAGATTGAGCTTGTATCAGTAGAATAAAAAGTAAATAGAAGTAATTAGAAATTCCAGTAAGAAATATCTAATAAGAAACATAGAAAGAGGGCAGTGATTCAACGATTGAGAAATCGTGAAGTACTGCCCTCTCTCTGTAATTGCAGGTAAAGATTTAAATTGCTACGGATTTACACTATCACTCACAATCTTTCCATCCATAATGCGGACAACACGATCAACCTGATTAGCAATTTCATCATCATGTGTAATGATAATAACTGTTCTTCCAGACTTATGAAGGTCTTTGAGGATATTCATAATCTCGATAGTCGACTTACTGTCCAGGTTACCGGTCGGCTCATCGGCAAGGATGATCGGCGGCTGTGCGGCAATTGCTCTGGCTACAGCGACACGCTGCTGCTGTCCACCGGAAAGCTGGTTCGGTCTGTGATCCATACGATTTTCCAGTCCAACTTTCGATAGAGCTTCCCCGGCAATCTCTTTTCTTTGTTGCTTTCCAAGTCCGCGATAGATCAGTGGAAGTTCTACATTTCCAAGTGCATCCAAGTTTGGAATCAGATTAAATCCCTGAAAGATGAAGCCGATCTTGTGATTGCGGATATCAGACAGTTCATTGTCTGAGAGATTGGCGACATCTTTTCCGTCCAGAAAATATTCCCCGGAATCAGGTGTGTCAAGACAGCCGAGCATATTCATAAATGTAGATTTACCAGAACCGGAATGTCCGACAATGGCAATAAATTCTCCCTGGTTGATCTCAAGAGAAACATCATCCAGCGCGCGGACTTCATTTTCTCCAGGATTGTAGATCTTGTACATATTTTTAACACGAATGAGTGGCTCCATAATAACCTCCTTAAAAAATAAAATAAATAACTCAATAAAAATTCTAATTTCCAAAATAAGCATTGACTCCGGCAGTTAGACCATCAGCCAGACTGTTTAGTGTGGAATCACTGTGGTCAGAGCTTGCATTTCCAAGTTCCATATCAACAGACGGAATCGTACTATAAGAAGTCTGCGTCAGGTCGATATTCATAGAACCATTTTGGTAAATGGTCATTCCTTCTGTACGAAGTCCTTCTACAAGAGAGGCCCCAAGTGCATCATGTTCCTGCCAGTGGGAAGCGACAGGTTCCATACTTTTCAGACCATCCGGCACAGAAATGTAGAAACAGCCTTTGTCATATCCCAATCCATCTCCATCCCAGTGGAGTGAGATGTGACAGTCAGCTACATTGTTACAGAGTACGGTGCGGGCAACGTTATCAAGCTGGACATCGTCGCTATTTCTCACCATAAGGACATCATATCCTTGAGCAAGCAGCTTATCTTTCAGAATCTGAGCCATCTGAAGTGTAACAGTGCTTTCAGCAGTTCCATCGTTAAATGTCATTCCCCCGGAAACTGCAGTCGCATAAGTTGCACCCTGAGCAGTGCTTCCGCCGGTTGTCTTTGGAGAACCATCCGGGTGACACTGTGTCTTTACAGAAGCACCACCGGAAGTTCCATGTCCGGCATTCACGCCGACGACGATATCCTTGCGATCAGAATCTGCAAGATAAATAGTAGCTGTTCCAGAATTGATTGCAGAAAAGTCTGCGTATTGCCAGGAAGGGTCAAAGCTGATCTCCTGTCCATTGCTGTAAAGAGCCGCTGCGCCGGTCAGCAGTTCCTGCTGAGTTACGGATTCAGATTCAGAAGCAGATGGGGTGGCGGCATCAGCAGAAGAAGTTTCATCTACAGTTTCATTTTCAGAATCTGATGAGATAGAAAAATCATCCGCTGTCTTGGGTGGTGCCTTAGTACCCTGCGCCTGCGCTGTGTCCGTACTGGATTTGTGCTGTATGCTACCGCATCCGGTCAGGCAGCAACACAGGAGAACGGCACAAGAGAATCGAAAAAATGGGTTTTTCAATTTCAATCTCCTTTATGATAAATATTACTGTTCTCATTGTATCATAATCATTTTCCAAATAGGGAAAATTCAGATAAAATTAAGGTTTCAAAAAGGAAAATATAATGTAAAAAATTCAAGGCGATTGCATAATCATTTTGATTGCGATAGACTACAAGAGAAAGAATACCATAGTTAGGGAATTTTGCCTGCCAATAGCATATAGTGTGGTGGGAGTTCTAGTGCTACGCAATTCGCATAATCATAATATACGAGGACAATATATATGGAAGAACAACAAGAAAAAACGCAAGGGAAAAAACAAGATAAAAAATTGTGGAAGATTTTCTGGTCAACCTTTTACTTAAGCGCGTTCACATTTGGTGGAGGTTATGTGATCGTCAGCCTGATGAAGAAAAAGTTCGTAGATGAATATCATTGGATTGAGGAAGAAGAAATGTTGGATCTTGTGGCGATCGCGCAGTCGGCACCGGGAGCAATCGCAGTGAACGGAGCAATCGTGATCGGGTATAAACTGGCTGGAATTGCGGGGATTCTGACAGCAATTGCCGGGACAGTAATCCCACCATTTCTTATTATATCGATACTTTCTGCCGGTTATCAGGCATTTCGAAGTAACCAGATCATCAGCTTAATGCTCGAAGGAATGCAGGCCGGAGTGGGCGCCGTGATCGCATCTGTGACATATGACATGGGTGCCGGAATCGTGAAGAAGAAAGATGCTTTGTCATACGTACTTATGGTCGGGGCATTTATAGCTTCCTGCATATTTGAGGTAAATGTAGTCTATGTGATTCTGATCTGTGGAATTGTCGGAGTACTCCGCGCATTAATTGAGAAAAAGATCACGAAGAAAGGAAGTGAAGAGAAATGATTTATCTGAAATTATTTTTAAGCTTTCTTCAGATTGGACTGTTCAGCTTTGGCGGCGGTTATGCGGCGATGCCTCTGATCCAAGAACAGGTAGTGTCGCAGCACGACTGGCTTACGATGACAGAATTCACAGATTTGATCACGATTTCCCAGATGACACCTGGGCCGATTGCAATCAATGCGGCAACATTTGTCGGCAGCAAGATTGCGGGAGTTCCGGGATCTGTTGCGGCGACCTGTGGGTGCATTCTGCCGTCTTGTATTATCGTAACTTTGATCGCATGGTTTTATTTAAGATATAAGAAAATGAAAATGTTCCAGAGCGTGCTGGAATCACTAAGACCGGCGGTTGTCGCACTGATCGCATCCGCAGGAATCGCAATTCTGCACACTGCATTCTGGACAGATGGAATTGTGCAGGTTGCGGCGACAAAATGGTCTATGGTGGTGATCTTTGGAATCTGTCTGTTATTGCTTCGTAAGACAAAACTGAATCCGGTGATTGTGATGATGCTTGCGGGAGTGATGAACGTGGCAGTAAGATATGCGGCCGGATAAAATGGCGAATCCACAATGGTTTTGGTAAAAAAATGTGAATGAGTGAAAAAATACGTAGACTTATGTGGAAAACATTTTAAAGATCATGGTATATTGTGAATAACTTTCATGATATACTTACTGTACATACGTTGTAAAAATAAAAACAGGAGAGCGAAATGAGCGAACAGAACAATCAAAATATTCAGGAATCACAGACACCGCACAAGCGTCGTGTGAGATACAAAGGAAAATACCCGAAGAAATTCGAGGAGAAATATAAAGAGTTACAGCCGGAGAAATACAAGGACACAATCGCACATGTAATCCAGAAGGGAAATACTCCTGCCGGAATGCACATTTCTATCATGGTAAATGAGATTCTTGACTTCCTGAAAATCCAGCCGGGTGAGACTGGATTCGATGCGACACTCGGATACGGTGGACATACGAAAGCAATGCTGGAATGTCTGAAAGGTGAGGGGCACATCTATGCAACAGATGTTGACCCGGAAGAGTCTGCGAAGACAAGAAAACGTCTGGCAGATCAGGGATTCGGAGAAGATATTTTAAGTATCCGTCTGCAGAACTTCTGCACGATCGATGAGATTGCAAAAGAAGTTGGCGGATTTGATTTTATCCTTGCGGACCTTGGAGTTTCCTCTATGCAGATCGACAATCCAAAGAGAGGATTTTCCTTCAAAGTTGACGGACCGCTGGATCTGCGATTGAACCAGGAGAAGGGAATCAGCGCAGCAGAGCGCCTTGATAACATTTCCGAGGAAGAGCTTGCCGGAATGCTTTACGAGAATTCAGATGAGCCATACTGCGAAGAGCTGGCGAAAGCGATCACAACAGAGATCCGCAAGGGCAATCGCATTGATACAACAACAAAGCTTAGAAATGTCATCGAGAAGACTTTAGATTTCCTTCCAAATAATAAAGAAAAGAAGGACATTATCAAAAAGACTTGCCAGAGAACATTCCAGGCACTTCGTATTGATGTCAATAATGAGTTTGAAGTGCTTTATGAATTCATGGAGAAACTTCCGGGAGCATTGAAACCGGGCGGAAGAGTAGCAATTCTTACATTCCATTCCGGAGAGGACAAGCTTGTAAAGAAAGCACTCAAAGCAGGATATAAAGAAGGAATCTATTCCGAATATGCAAGGGATGTTGTACGTCCGTCAGCGCAGGAATGTGCACAGAACGGAAGAGCAAGATCTACGAAGATGCGCTGGGCCGTGAAGGCGGAATAGTTGACTTCAATATAATGAAATGTTATAGTTAGTCAGAAATAATAGCGTTCGGTGCTGTTTGATCAGGGAATATATTTCCATATCCTGATCGAAACAGGTAAAAGGGAAACAGGTGCAAGACCTGTACGAACTCGTCACTGTGAGCAGAGATGCGGTCTTCTTAGAAATTAGATTTCAGAAGACCGCTCCTATACAGGCAAGTGTGGAGAGTCCGCACATCCACTGGGAGACCGGGAAGGTGTTCTGTATAGAAGATCTGTAAGTCAGGAAACCTGCCGGTCGCTGGTGCGGGGAATATACGAATTCCAGATCACGAGTAATTGATTGTACCGAAAGAATCATTCTTACTGTTCACACTACGTGCGACCAGTAATCATTCATTCGAGTCAGGATAATTCTATCCATTTTCCGTATTTTATAATTCACAACTTAAGAGGAGACAAAAAAGAAATGAAAAATAAGAGCAGATGGCTTGCGCTTATGCTGACAGGTTCTATGATGATTTCACCATTGTCTTATACAAGAACATATGCGGCAGAAAATGAGCAGCAGTATGAGACAAATTTACAGGAAACTGTTGAGGTGGAAGAAGCTGATCTAGATAAGAAACAAGATGAGAGTCAGACAGAAGACGCAGGAAATGTTAAAGAAGATAAAAGAGATGACGATTTAACAAAAGAAGATCAGACAGAGGAATCTGATAAAGTTGATAATTATTCGGATAAATCCGATCATCAGAATTCAATCGAAGCAGAAACAAAACCAAATTTAGAGAATAACTCAGAAAATAATTCAGAAAACAACTTAGAAAATAACTCAGAAGAGAAAGATACAGAAACCACCGGGAAAAATCCAGGCACAACTGTCTCAGATCAGGTTGCGGACGAAAAAACTGATAACAAGGATACACAGATAAAAGATGAGACAGGTAAATCAGAATCTTCTACAGATTCTAACGATTCTACGAATACTCCGGAACCGGAACTTCCGCCACTGCAGGAGGCTCCTTCTGTAACTGGAGAATCTGTGAAAGTAGTAAAAGAAGATGCTGAAGAGTTCAAGATGTTCAAGGTCAGTGAATCAACAGTTGTTGAAAAGGATGGCGAACTTGATATCACGATCAAGACAAACAACACAGGATTTGATGCGCTATATCTTGGTTCAAAAGATGATTTGTTGAAAGCATCTGTTATAGAAGGAACAAAGGATGAAGAAGGTGCATGGACATTTCATTTCAATGTGCCGAAAGAAAAAGCAGGTCAGACAATTCCGGTATCTTTGAGAAAGTCAAAAGATCAGACCTGGTATGACAAACAGTACTTATGGATGTACATTCCGAATCCGGGAGAAACCTCAACACCGGATCCGGCACCAACGCCAACACCGACACCGGATCCGGTTCCAAATCCGAATCCAGCACCGGAAGCAACAGTAGCAAACGGAATCTACAGTATGGACGTAACTTCCAGTTCTTCCATGTTTAAAGTAGTGGATTGTATCCTGACAGCAAAAGACGGAAAAATGAGTGCCGTGCTTACATTAAGCGGAACCGGTTACGGCTATCTGTATATGGGAACAAAGGAAGAGGCTGCAAGCGCAGATCAGTCATCCTGGATTCCATATCAGGTGAATGAAGAAGGAAAATACACTTATACTGTTCCGGTAGAAGCGTTGGATAAGGAAATCGCAGTAGCAGCATATTCCATTAAAAAAGGAATCTGGTATGACAGAACGCTGACTTTCCAGTCAGAGACAATGAAGAAGATTGCCGATCTTAATTCTACAGATTCTGAGAATAAAGGTGATTCCGGAAACAACGGAAACACAGGAAATTCCGGAACTACTGGTGGTTCCAACAATACAGGTAATACAGGAACAAACAATTCTGCTTTCCCAGGCGGTTCTGTATCTGGAACTAATTCAGGAAAAACAGATGGAAATGACGGAAAAGCAGATAATGTATCAAAATACGAATCCGATACAAGTGGTTCTACTTCTCATGTAGACAGTGGAACAACACTGAAAGACGGTGTATATACTCCGGATCGTTTTACCTGGTCAGGTGGAACAGGTAAGGTTCAGATTACTTGTAATAAAGTGACGATCCAGAATGGACAGGCTTATGCAACACTCGTGTTCAGCAGTGATCATTATCAGTATGTGAAAGCGAACGGAAATAAGTATTACACAACAAAGGGCGGCGGATCAGCGACAGCTGTTATCCCGGTTGCGTTGAATCAGAACAATAAGATTATTGGAATGACAGATAAAATGTCTGTCGCACATGAGATAGAATATACGATTTTCATTTATCTTGCAGCGGCGAATGGAGGAACATCTGCAAACGGAACAGATGCTTCAACAAGCAATAACCAGAAGCTGGATGAACAAGCACCTGAAATCATAGGTTTGGAATATCAGTCAGAGACAAAGCTTGACTATGCAGAATATTTCAAGATTTATCATTATGATCAGGGGATTGCACTTCTTGAAATCGATATGACGAAGGACACAGCAAGAGACCCGGAAAAAGCAGAGGAAACAAAGTCTGAAAATGAGAAGTCTGCAGAAGATAAAGAGAAGTCTTCCAAGAAGAAAGTAGCTTCTGTTACAATCAATAGATCAGAAGATTCTAAGAACTCAGATGCAGAAAGCAAAGTAGATGCTTCTGTCGAGGAAGCCGCAGCTTCGGATAATAACGGCACAAGCGAACAGGAACTGGCAGCAGAGCTTTACAAGGGAAATGTTGTGAAATATCTGATCGTTCCGGAGGATGTGGAAGTTCCGGTTGGTCTTGAGCAGGATATGATCATTGTGAAAAAACCGACAGATCATACTTATGCAGAGTCTGATGAGATTCTGAATATGATGAAAGATCTCAATCTTCTTGATAATATTGCGGCAGTTGGAATGAAGAGCAAAGACTGTACAGTATCCGAGATTGCTGATAAGATGAAAGTAAAAGACGGTGAGAAGAATGCTGAAGTTGCATATGCAGGAACAGCGGACAAACTGAAGTTGAAGAACCTTGTGAAGAGTGAAGTGAATCTTGCATTGTTTACAGGAGATATTCTTCCAAGAGAAGATTCTGAGGAAAATGCAGCGAAAGATACTGACAAAATAGCAGATAAAGACAGTAAAGATACAAAAGAGACTCTGACAGTAGAAGAGAAGACGGAACAGTTTGAAAATCTGACAGAGAAGCTTGCGACACTTGGAATTCCGGTACTCGTTGATCGTTCTTCCGAGGAAAAGACAGAACTTGGAAAGCAGGAGTGGATCAAGGTTTACGGTGTTCTCTACGGATGTGAAGAGCTGACGAACGAGAAGTTTGATGCGGCAGTAGCAGCGGCAGAGAAATAGGAGAGAAAAATAGAATGAAGATAAGAAGATGCAGAATCACAGCGTTAATGCTTTCAGCTGCACTTCTGCTCGGAGGCTGCGGTTCTACCGCAGCCTCCGGTGGAAACAGCGGTAATAATTCAGCAGGTACAGATGTAACAAAGGATAAGACCAAAGATGCAGCCGACAAGACAAAAAAAGCACCGGAAATCGAAGGGCTTACCTATGAATCTACAATGGATCTGACTTACGCGACAGAATTCGATGTATACTATTATAAGGATGGATATAAGTTGATCGATGTCCATGAAGATAAGCAATATCTGATCGTTCCGGAAGGTGAAGAAGAACCGGAAAATCTGGCGGATGATATTGTTGTGATCCAGCAGCCGACAGAGAATATTTATATGGCGGCGACAGCATCCATGTCTCTGTTTGATGCAATCGGCGAAATTGACAAGGTGAAATTCTCCGGGCTTGAGGCTTCCGGCTGGTATGTAGAGAGTGCAAAGGAAGCAATGGAATCCGGAGCGATGACATTTGCGGGAAAATACAGCGAACCGGATTATGAGACTCTCGTTGACGGAGACTGTGATCTGGCAATCGAATCAACGATGATCCTTCATACACCGAAAGTACAGGAAATGATCGAAGATCTTGGGATTCCGGTATTTGTAGATTACTCCAGTTATGAGTCACATCCGCTTGGAAGAACCGAGTGGATCAAGCTTTATGGGGCGCTTCTGAATAAAGAGGAAGAAGCGGATACATTTTTTGACCAGCAGGCTCATGTAATCGAGGAACTGAAAGGCTTCGAGAACACGGAAAAGACGGTTGCTTATTTCTATGTGAGTACGGATGGTTCAATCGTTGTGAGAAAATCTGACGATTATATTCCGTCAATGATTGAAATCGCAGGTGGAAGATATGCGTTCAAAGATCTGAAGAATCCGGACAGCAACGCACCATCTGTTAAACTGACGATGGAGGAATTCTATGCGACTGCTGTAGATGCAGATTATCTGATCTACAACGGGACGATCGACGGACAGGTAAATAGTATCAGTGAACTGGAAGCAAAGAATGAATTGTTCTCCGAATTCAAGGCGGTGAAAGACGGAAATGTCTGGTATACCGGAAAGAACTTATATCAGGCAACAGATACAGTCGGAGAGCTGATCAAAGATATGCATCTGATGCTGACAGACGGTGATGCATCTCAGATGACATTTCTTGAAAAGATGGAGTAGAAGAATGGAGCAGACAAGTTTTCATCAGGAAAATTTCAGACGGCGCACAAGATACACAGCGGTATTTCTGATTCTTGCAGCAGTATTTTGTGTTGTGACAGTGCTAAATATTAATACCGGAAATGTTCATATTCCGGTGCCTAAGATTTTGCGCATTCTCTTTCTGAAAGAAGGAGCGGCGACAGAGTACAATATTATATGGAAGATCCGTCTTCCGAGAATTCTGATGGCAGCGCTCCTTGGTGGTGCATTGTCTCTTTCAGGTTTTTTGCTGCAGACATTTTTTTCCAATCCTATTGCCGGACCTTTCGTTCTCGGAATTTCTTCCGGAGCGAAAATGGTCGTGGCACTTACAATGATCGTGTATTTGAAATATATCGGAAGATTTTCTTCGTATACACTGATTCTTGCAGCATTTATCGGGTCGCTGATCTCGACGGGATTTATCCTTCTGATGTCGAAAAAAGTGCAGCATATGGCGTCTCTTCTTGTCGGGGGGATCATGATCGGATATATCTGTTCGGCTATCACGGATTTTGTTGTGACATTTGCGGATGATTCTGATATTGTGAATCTGCACGGATGGTCACAGGGAAGTTTTTCCGGAATGAGCTGGAGCAATATTCGTGTGGCAGCAGTGGTTGTCGGACTTGCGGTGCTGTTTACATTTTTCCTGTCCAAACCAATCAGTGCATATCAATTGGGAGAAGCATATGCGCAGAGTATGGGAGTCAACATCAAGACATTTCGCGTGATTTTGATTTTGCTTTCCAGTATTCTGTCAGCGTGTGTGACAGCATTTGCGGGACCGATTTCTTTCGTGGGAATCGCAGTTCCGTTTCTTGCAAGGAAAGCATTTGGAACGTCAAAACCGATCGTGGTCATACCGGGAACGTTCTTTATGGGAGCTGTGTTCTGTATGATCTGCGACCTGATCGCACGAATGGCGCTGGCTCCTGTAGAGCTGAATATCAGTACGGTAACTTCTATTTTGGGTGCACCGATCGTTATCTATATGATGATACCGAAGGGAGGAAGAAAATAAGATGGCAGATTATTATTTTCAAATGAAAGACCTGTCGGTAGGTTATAATGGAAACTCCCTGATCCGTGATATTAATATCGGGATCAACAAGGGGGAGATCGTGACTTTAATCGGGCCGAATGGTTCAGGAAAGTCAACGATTTTGAAAAGTATTACAAGACAGTTGAAAGTCGTTGGAGGGAATGTATTTTTTGACGATACTTCTCTTTTGAAACTGCCGTACAAAGAGCTTGCGTCTAAGATGGCGGTCGTGTTGACGGATCGGATCAAGACAGAGTTGATGACTTGTCATGATATTGTGGCGACCGGACGCTATCCTTACACAGGAAGACTTGGGATTCTGACGCAGGAAGATGAATGTCTGGTGGAAGAGGCGATGCAGGCGGTGCATGCGCAGGAGCTCGGCAACCGTGATTTTAATGCGATTAGTGACGGACAGAAGCAGCGCGTTCTGCTGGCGAGAGCAATCTGTCAGGACCCGGATGTGATCGTTTTAGATGAGCCGACTTCGTTCCTGGATGTAAAATATAAGTTGGAGCTGTTGTCTATCCTTGAGCGGATGGCAAGGCAGAAGAAGATTACGGTGATTATGTCTCTTCATGAAATCGATCTGGCACAGAAGATTTCAGATAAGATCATCTGTGTCAAAGGCGAGACGATTTCACATTACGGAAGCCCGGAAGAAGTATTTACAGAAGAAATCATTCGCGAATTGTATGGAATCAATAATGGATATTTTGACCCGCTTTTTGGAAGTATTGAACTTCCTGCGCCGGAGGGTGAGCCGGAAGTGTTCGTGATCTCTTCCGGCAGAACTGGAATCCCGGTTTATCGAAGACTTCAGAAGGAGCACATCCCGTTTGCGGCAGGTATTTTATATGAAAATGATATGGATTACCGGCTGGCAAGATTACTTGCGGCAGAAGTGATCACGGAAGAACCGTTTGAGGAGATTCGGGAAGAAACGCTTCAGAAAGCATTTGAGACAATAGGGAAATGTAAGCGTGTGATCAATGCCGGAGTGAAGATCGGAACATGGAATATAGGGATTGAGAGATTGCTTGAAAGAGCAGAAATAGAAGGGAAATTATAAAAACGTATAAAAATGAGCCGAGATAGCATTTTAAATGTGTTTTAAAAAGCGCTGTCAACGCTCTTTTTTGTTGCTATTCATGATTGTGAATGGTAGAATAGAACAGTATAGGCTATAAAAAAGATGGGAAAATAGCAGTACAGACTGTTATGTGATGGGAGGCAATTTATGAGTAACAATGGACAATCAGCAAAGAGAGCAAGCTTCTCGGGTAAAATCGGATATGTGCTTGCTGTTGCAGGCTCAGCAGTCGGCCTGGGAAATATCTGGAGATTCCCGTATCTGGCTGCGAAATATGGAGGGGGAATCTTCCTTCTCGTTTATCTGATTCTGACCGTATCTTTTGGATATGTTCTGATCATGTCAGAGACAGCACTTGGAAGAATGACAAGAAAAAGTCCGGTTGGAGCTTTTCAGACATTTGGTAAGACAAAATCATTTAAGATCGGCGGATGGCTCAATGCAATAATCCCTATGCTGATCGTGCCGTATTATAGTTCGATCGGTGGCTGGGTTATCAAGTACCTTGCAGAGTATTTGAAAGGAAATGTGCAGACTGTTGCACAGGACGGATATTTTACAGAATTTATTTCAGATTCTTTTCAGGTAGAAGCATGGTTCATCGTGTTTGCTATTCTTGTATTCTGCGTTATCCTGGCAGGAGTTGAGAATGGTGTAGAGCGAGTATCTAAGATTATGATGCCAATCCTTGTTATCCTTGCGGTTATCGTAGCAATTTATTCTGTAACAAGACCGGGAGCAATTGAAGGTGTGAAGTATTTCCTGATTCCGAATCCAAAGCACTTCTCAGCAATGACGGTTGTTGCGGCAATGGGACAGATGTTCTACTCCCTGTCAATCGCGATGGGAATTTTGTATACATATGGTTCTTATATTGGTAAAGATGTTGATCTTGAGAAGAGTACAACACAGGTTGAGATTTTCGATACAGCGATCGCAATGCTCGCCGGACTTATGATCATTCCGGCTGTATTTGCATTCTCCGGTGGTAATCCGGATGACCTGCAGGCAGGACCGTCTCTGATGTTCATTACACTTCCGAAGGTATTCGCAAGTATGGGCGTTGGAAGGCTGGCTGGTATCCTGTTCTTCGTATTGGTACTTCTTGCAGCAGTGACAAGTGCAATCTCACTTCTGGAGACAAGCGTATCTACATTCCAGGATGAACTTCACTGGAGCAGACCGAAATGCTGTATCCTTATGGTTGCTGTTATGCTTATAATCGGAACCTTATCTTCTATGGGATATGGAGTACTGAGTTTTATTCAGATTTTTGGAATGGCATGTCTGGATTTCTTCGACTTCCTGACAAATTCCGTGATGATGCCACTTGCAGCACTTGCAACATGCTTTTTGATCGTTCGTACCGTTGGATTTG
>OIME01000077.1_pt1 | contig 13722 bp, 8 predicted proteins | sample 1584751 | NCBI WGS metagenome assembly OIME01 (sample SAMN02674597, study PRJEB24791) | human gut metagenome, SKBSTL013 | isolation source: stool | host: Homo sapiens | place: USA
CAGCAGCAACACCGACGCAATGAGTCCCCCCGTACCGCGCACCACCAGATACATGGGCACAATAGTGAGACAGCACTGCCACACGATACCAATCGCCACATTGAACATATCCCGCTTGAAATGGCGGTTGCGCGTCACCTGCGGATAGCGTGCTACCGCCTTGGCCGCCACCGGTTTCCACCACCCCCACGGACGTACCCGGATATAGAAGTTCACCAGCGTCTCCTCGTCAGTAGGAGGTGCCGAGTACGTACCCACGATACAACCCACCAGCGAAATGCCGAACAACACGGGGAAAAAATAAAGTACCAACGAATCGGGTACCGTGAACTTCATCACAATGGCAGCCACCACACCCGAAGTCATTCCCCAGAAATACCCTTCACCATTAAACCGCCACCAGTGCCACTTCAACACATTGGCGGCAATATATCCGCCGAACAACGCGCCCACAATCCACTGGAAAATCTCGTTGATGTCCTTCAGAAAAAAGCCCATCACCGTACTGATAACCACCACCAGTACCGAAACGAGGTAACTCGCCCGTATCTGTGTCCTGACGGAAGCCCTTGGGTTGATATACTTCAGATAAATATCATTCACCACATAGGCCGGTGCCGCATTCACCGTAGAAGCGAATGTAGACATGAATGCCGACAGCAATCCTGCCAGTAACAAACCCGCCAGCCCCACCGGCACATACTTCGTAATCAGGTGAGGAAGAATTGTTTCGAAATCCGTGTGGACAGCCGTCATCTGTTCCAGTCCTCCATCCACTTTAAAGAAATAGATAGCCAGCAACGCAAATCCCATAATCATCAGATAACGCGGAATCAGCAGAATGACCGATACCGAACCGCTCATCAGCGCCGCCTCCTTGGGTGACTTGCACGACAGGATCTTCTGCATGTCATAGTTCGGAGCAGGTCCCGCCATGCTCATAAAAATCCCTTTCAGCAACGCCATCATCACAAAGACACCCATCAGGCTGTAAGGCTCGTCCGCCATGCGTTCCGTCAGCAAACTCATCCGTTCACTCCAGTCAATGTCCAGCGTCCAGCCGAAGAAAGGCGACTCCCACCCTGCAGGCACAAATTCCCGGATCATTTCAGGAGTCACCATGTTCATCCCGATAATGGCAATGACCACACCCGCCACCGTCATGATGAGGAACTGCACCACATCCGTCCACACAATGCTGAGCATACCGCCCAGCATCACATAGAAGGTAGCAATGGCCGTAAAGAAAATGCCGTAAAAATGAGGCACATATTGTACCGGAATATCCCAGGGCACATACTGCGACACTACCTCCCACGGAAAAAAGATCTCCATGAACTTGCCGATTCCGATAAACCCGTAGCTCAAGAAGCCCAGCACGCTGAGCAGAGCAAAGACAATGACAATAGTATGCGAGAGCGTAGCCCCCCGCCCCTGCCCGAAACGGGTCTTTATCCATTCGGCGCCCGTCAGCACATTGCTCCGGCGGAGCCACACCGACAGATAGACCATCAGGAAAATTTGATTGAACACGGGCCACAACCATGGAATCCACAGACTTTTGAACCCATAAGCAAAAGCCCAATACACCATCAGCATGGTGCCGGTAATATCAAACATGCCCGATGCATTCGACAGTCCCAACATATAAAACGGCAACGACTTTCCGCCCAAAAAATAAGAATCCATATTCTTTGCCGCCTTCTTTTTCAAAAACAACCCGATGGCGACAATAACCATCAGATAAGCACAAATAATCAGAATATCAACGATATGCAATTTCATAGTATCCGCTTCATCTTTTATTCAAACACCTGTGTCATGGGGCGTCCTATCCACACCTGCGGTTGCTCCAGATTGAAAACAGATGCTATAGTAGACGCGCAGTCAAACTGCATCATGCTCTCTTCGAAAGCTCCCCCCTTCTTGATGTTCTTTCCGGCGATAATGAACGGCGTTTCCATCTCCTCCATGGTCTTTCCGCCATGTCCCTTATTGATTCCCCCATGATCAGCGGTGACAATAATGATGCTGTTTTCATAAATACCCGCTTCCTTGATGGCATCCACAATACGGCCCACATAGCCGTCCAGTTCTCTCAGTTTGGCATAATAAGCCGGAGTATCGTGTCCGTCACCGTGCCCCACGTGGTCAGGGTTGTCGAAACAGAAAGCACTCAACACCGGTTTCTTCTGCGTAATATACTCACAGGCCATGTCACACAAAGCCGTAGGATGCGTGTTATAGTCGGGTGCCTGCGCATGATGGTTCAAAGCCAGCGTATCTACCAGATACTTGATACCATCCCATTCATACAGTACGCCCATCTCGGCATCGGGAGCCGCCTTGCGCAACTCGCTGAACACGGTGGGGAAAATGCCATGCTCGTTCAGCACACGCGAGGGTAGTTCGGGTGTTCTTGATCCCCACTCCGTGTACCCGTGCAGTTCAGGACCTGCCCCCATAAACATGGAAGCCCAATTTACAGCACTGGATGAAGGAAGTACACTGCGTTTTTTCAACGTGTAGCATCCGGCATCCATCAACGCCTTCACGTTCGGCATATCCGCCTTTTCCACACTGTAGGCGCCCCATCCGTCCAAACCGATGACAAACACATGTTCCGCTTTCCATTCCGGAGCCTTCCGGCAACCCGACAACACCATTACGGCTATGCACATAGCCCATAAAGCAATCTTTTTCATACAATATCTATTTTGGGTTTATAATTACAAAATTAGCCATTTATTCCCTTTCGACAAGAAAATAAATGGCATTATCCACTTCTCTTTCCACCTAAAAAACAGCCATTCCGCATTAAAAACGACTTTATCTTATCAATGCCTTTATATTCCTTCTATTTTACCCGTTCAGAAATGCCTCGTTGCGATCTATCAGCGCGTTCACCGCTGCCACTGAAGCTGCGGAACGCAATCCGTCGGCAGGCGTGTGCAGACAGTAGTCCACCAAGCGATCCACCGTAGAGACCGCCACGTGCATCCGCGTGTCGCTGGAGGCATAATAGATGTATACCGTACCGTCGTCATCGGCTATCCATCCGTTCGAGAAAAGCACATTGGACACATCGCCCACCCTTTCCCCCGCCAGCGGAGCCAGCAGATAGCCGGCTGGTTCAGCTATGACGCGCCACGGTTCATCGGCTGCGGTCATATAGAGATAGAGCACATAGCGCAGTCCGGCGGCACATCCGCGTACTCCGTGCGCCAGGTGCAGCCATCCTTGGGAGGTGCGGATGGGGTGCGGTCCCTCTCCGTTCTTCACCTCTTTGATCGTGTGATAATAACGGTGGTTTATTATCATTTCCTCCTTCACCTCCGCCCGGGTGATGTCGTCTATCAACGCCCATCCTATTCCTCCCCCATTTCCGGCATTAATAAAATCATCCTGCGGACGGGTGTAAAGGGCATATTTCCCATTCACAAATTCGGGATGCAACACCACATTGCGCTGTTGGCTCGCCGCTTTCAAGTCGGGCAACCGTTCCCAGTCCACCAGATTGCGCGTGCGTACGATTCCCGCCTTTGCCACCGCCGCCGACAGATCTCCCACCGGTGCCTTGTCATCATGGCGTTCGCTGCAAAAGATACCATAAATCCATCCATCCTGGTGAGCGGTAAGACGCATATCGTACACATTGGTTTCCGCCGGATCCACATCGGGCAATACCAGCGGACGTTTCCAAAAGTGGAAATTGTCCACCCCGTTAGGGCTTTCGGCTATGGCAAAGAACGACTTCCGGTCTGCTCCCTCCACACGGACCACCATCAGATACTTTCCGTTCCATTTCAGGGCACCACTGTTCATGGTAGCATTAAAGCCGATACGCTCCATACAACAAGGGTTGGTGGCAGGGTTGAAGTCATAACGCCATTCCAGGGGAATATGCTGGCGTGTCAGTACCGGATAAACATAACGGCGGATGACACCGTTCGTTTCTTCCTGCATTTCATTAGGACGTTGCAACAACGCTTCATGGCGTTGGCGCAATGCTTCTATTTGTTTTTTGAAATATCCGTTCATATCTTATTTTCTTTTCATTGTTATCAATCCATCTTTTACAGTAAAAGAATGCTATCCAAGCATCTAGAATTATACTATTTTATCAAAAATCAATCATATTCTATACAGTGTTGTTATTGGTTCTCAGGATAAAGAGACATACGGTAAACCCGCTGGTAAATCGCATCTTCCAATTCCAACTCAAACACAACATCCTGTGTTTCAGGATCTACTTCTGTCACACGTGCACCACGATTGCCATTGCTAAGCACATTGCTCATTCCCGGACAAATTAATCTGTTACCCGTTTGTTCCAAATATTGCACCCCGGAACGAGCCGGAGTAAAATATGCGGTACCCCGTTCTTTTCCATATTGCCAAACTTGACGAACCGTACGGTTTACTTCATCCACTTCGTACTCTATTCCACAAGTATAAACATTTTTTCTATCCGTAAAATCAAGCTTGAAATTTCGTCCATAGCCATTATTGAAATAAAAGATATGTCCATTAGGCAACGGAACAGCAGTATGGCACCCCCAAGGCCATTCAAAATCATCACAATTCTTCGTTCCGGCTATCACATCAGGATCAGTAATGGGAGTTCCGTCGGCATGAAGAGGATTTAATAATAATTTCAAATATCTATCTCTCCAATACCCATGAGGTGATATAATCCACTCAATGCCTCCGGCTTTATTAAATTTGAATATTCCTTGATAGCGAGCTGTAGCCAAATAATCATTTCCCCATTCCACTATACCATTATTATGCGCCCAATTACTGGCATTTTGCGCATAAGGATCAGCGGTAAGATTATAATCGGTCATACCATACCGTGCCGAATCCAGCATGTGCACCAAATCCCATTCTTGCAATATTTCCCCTTTTTCGGGATCCATTCTAATAATGAAATCGTTTATCCGTACATCCTTTCCATTGGCTATTTTAGCGGAAGTCTTGCTCACCGTAGCTAATATATTGCCTTGTTTATCTTGAGATATGGCATGATGCATAGTATATCCCCTTTCCAGCATATCCCAATTATGAATTGTATTTCCCATCATATCCACTTCCACCATCCGATGATGGTTTCCGTCACCGGTCATATAATGTCCGTTCTGCATCCGAATCAGTCCGCACCCGATTCCGATATATCGATGTTCATCCGACTTCTCCCAATCAAGAATCCAACGGATTTCTCCGTCAGCATCTACCATATAAGGGATAGAAGTGTCTGTTTCATCCTGTCCGGGGGAGTTTACCAAATTCATGCCTGGCTCCATTCGGTCATATTGAGCCTTTACCACTCTGATTTCCTTGGGCAGTCTTCTGCTTTCCAATGTTTTTGTCTGAAGCTTTAGATCGGACCGAGCACGTTCATTTCCTTGCAAATCTGTATAAATTAAAGTGACCTGATTATTATAATTGGGATAAAGTCCCAATACCGGGATATTCTGTTTTAATTCCACACTCTTAAATGCATATTCCACGTCAGGTGTATGCTTTCCCGGTTTGCTGTGTACAATCAGTTTAATGCGTCCCAATACAGGTAATTTTACAACTACACTGGCTGATAATGGATTGCAACCGGAAGGATTGACTGTAGAACTCAATATCAAGTTGTCAATCGAAGTGCCTAAGGTAGGTATAACATAAGTGCTTCCATTGACAAATGTCAAAGTCGTTTTCCAGTTTTCCGCATCCACATCTACACTTTGGATTAACTCTTGCGGAAAAATTATCTTATTGGACTCAAATAACAAAACACATTGTTCACGTTCCTGAGAAACAGATTTCAATAAATCATTTTCCTTCAACTGGTTTTGTATATCCTGCATAGCTTGGGTACAATCCTGTTCTTCATCACGACATGACAAAAATACAAATATCATAACCAACAAAGAGCATAAATAATATCCTTTCCTTTTCATTTGGCTTCATTGTTTTTATGGGAGTGTGTCAAAACTAAACCGGGCCTATCCCATCGTCAGTTGTAGGGGAAGGGTTTGCCTGCCCGAAGACACAAAGCAAACTGTTTTCGGGCGAGCGGACCTCGCCCCTGCGAACTAAACGATGGCGTTATCCACGTTTTGACACACCTCTCATACTTTTTAATTATCAGTTCAATACAATCATCTCCATTCCGGCTTTTGCTCCAAATTCAAATTAGCGTCCACCTCTGCCTGAGGTATCGGGAAGTACAAGAATTTAGCTTCAAAATGGTCAAATCCTTGTGTATCCGAAATGCGGTCTGTCGGTTTATATCCTACCAATTCCTTTTCACCACTTTCATTTTCTTCGTAAAGCAATTCATAATGTTGAGAATCGGTCTTGCGTTCGTGCATGATAGCTTTCAACTTAGCAGGATCATTTCCGTACCAACGAACCATATCATCCCAACGTATATTCTCTCCGGCAAATTCCAGCAATTTCTGTTTCTGGAGTTCTGTCATTATAGCATCTTTTCCACTCAAGTTTTTCTCCGGCAGCCCGGCACGTACACGAATCCGGTTAATATCTTTCATTGCTCCGCTTTCATCATTGGTTTCCAGACAAGCCTCAGCGTGGAGCAACAAAACTTCTGCAAAGCGCATAATACGTAAATTGTTGATACGTCCGGCATCGTTAGAATACATCGTACATCCTGTGGGAACCCACCAAGCTGCAAACTTCTTCATCATGAAACGCCCTTGAACACCCTCGATAACCGGATAAGCAGGAGCATATCCTTGCTTGGCAATACCATATTTGCCATCGCCTTCGGGCAGTACCGTCCATTTAAACATATCATCAAATTCCACTTTACCACCATAGAATTTTTCATCCGGCTTCACATCACCGAAATCAGAATATTTAAAGAAGCACGTAGTGTACAAACGCTTATCCCATTTGGAATCAGATCCTTCCGGACGCTGTTCGGAAATGAATTCTTTTATCAAATAGGGAGAAGGCTGCATCTTATACCAACCACCGCCAATATTCTCACCTTTCAGTGTCGGGCCAAAATAATGAGCAAGGTTGTTTCCCATAAACGAGTCGTCACTAGTGCCATTGCCCCAAGCGTCACCCGAATTACCTTTGGCATCATAATTGATTTCCCAAATAGATTCAGCATTAAATTCCGTATCGTCACGGAAGTTGTCCTCATACTTTTGAGTCAAATCGTAACCATAACCATTCATTATAATTTCAAACTCATTCTTTGCGGCCTGATAATCCCCTTTCCAGATATAAGCTTTACCCAACATGGCAATAGCCGCACCTTGAGTTACACGACCGTTTTCATCGCTTGAACGAAGTTTAGGCAAACGAGACTTGGCTTCCTTAAAGTCTGAAATAGCCTGTTCCAGCACTTCATCACCGCTAGACAGTCCATGAGTTTCCGGATCTGCATCCTGCGGGAGAGTACGGATAACCGCATCACGATAATCAGTACGCAAACGGAAGTACCAGAATCCACGTAAGAAATAAGCCTCACCTATCATTTGCTCACGTTTGGTTTCGTCCATATCAACCGTAGCCGCACGATATATGAATTCGTTCGCCATCTGAATGCCTTCATAGATGTTTCCCCAGCTCAAATCCTTTGTATTCGTTGTGTTAACAAACGACAAATATTCCCAAATATAAGGTTCTTCTCCGCGAGTGGGGTAAAGGTCGTCACCGCGCATCTGAAGATGCATGATGCCTTCCAACCCACCATAATATCCACTGGTCATACGGCGGAAAGGATTATAAACTGCGGACAAGCCTTTCATCACATTATCCTCGGATGTCCAAAAAGTGGTCGGAGTCTGACGGTTAGGATCAATCTCATTCAGAAAGTCATCACTACAAGAAGACAACAACATTGGAGCTACAGCCAATGCAGCTATGTATTTTATAAAATTCTTTTTCATATTCTGCAAATATTACTTATTCCTAATTAGAAATTTACTTGTAAACCAAAGGTGATAGTACGTGCCATCGGATAACGACCGTCATCACAACCACGGGTCATTACACCCGAACCACCTGATGTACCGGCACCATCGGCATCTACCATACCCAAGTCAGGAGTATATCCTTTATAATCGGTTATAGTGAAAAGGTTTTCCATAGCCGTATAAACACGCACATTCTGCAAACCGGCTTTGGATACCCATACTTTAGGCAACGTATAACCTAATTCCAAAGTCTTCAAGCGCAAGAATGAACCATTTTCCAGCCAACGGTCCGTATAGCCCCAGTTTGTACCATTAGGATCGCTAGTACCAAACAAACAGCGAGGAATATCAGAATGATTGTTTTCAGTCCAGCTGTTCATGCGTTCTGCATACTGGTTTCCTGTTGATTCATTATAAACCGTAGTATAATACTGGGCATTGTAAATCTTGTTGCCAAAGTTTCCGTCAAAGAACATATTCAAATCCAAACCTTTCCATTCAGCACCCAGACTTACACCCAAGTTAACTTTCGGGAAAGCAGAGCCTACATCCTGACGGTCATTATTGTCAATCTTACCATCTCCGTTATAATCCACGAAACGCAAGTCACCCGGTTGTGCATTAGGCTGGATCTTATTACCGTTCTTATCCACATACGCATCAATTTCTTGTTGGCTTTGGAATACACCATCCGTCTTTATCAAATTGAAATAACCTATGGAATGACCGGTCTTGGCATAAGTGATCGTTCCTTTGGCATGAGGATTGAATCCCTGCCATTCATCACGACTTCCGTTTACTTCCGTCAGTTCATTCTTGATAAAGGTGGCATTGACACCTACATGATAATACAAATCGCCTACATTATTACGGTGATTCAATGAAATTTCAAATCCTTTGTTTTCTACTGTACCTGCATTTACTGTAGGATTTCCACTCAAACCAAAACTCAAAGACTGCGGCATAGACAACAACATATCTTCTGTTTTCTGAATAAAATAATCAGCACTGACACTGAACTTATTGTTCAAGAAAGCAAAATCCAAACCCAAGTTCAAAGTCTTCGTCTTTTCCCAAGTCACATTCATGGGTGAAGTCCATTCCTTACCGGTAATGGCACCTTCCCAAAGTTCTGTACCCATTATGTTATTCATACCTTTATAAACAACAGACTGGGTAGCATAATTGCCAATACCGCTCAAATTACCCAGTACACCATAACTGGCACGAATTTTCAATTCATTCATGGTTCCCTTGATATTTTCAAAGAAATCTTCATTCATCACATTCCAACCCAAAGATACAGACGGGAATGTGCCCCAGCGGTTTCCATCTGCAAATTTGGAAGAACCGTCCCGACGAATAGAAGCAGACAGCATATAACGATCGGCATATGAATACATCACACGCCCAAACATAGAAATCATTGTATTGGCCCAAGCGCTACCCGATGTATTTTGTGAAGAAACCGAACCGGCGTCAATCACAGAGAAACCTTCCGGGAAACCCTTACGTCCTGCACCAAAACCACGCGCATTGTTACGCTGGGCAGAATAACCCACCAAAGCAGAAACCGTATGATTGCCAAACGTATTATCATAATTGATTGTATTTTCAATCAACCAATCGTTCTCCCAGTCTGTACTTTCCGACAATTCCGCTTCATTCTTTTGTGAAGTAGAACTGAAATAATAAGGAGAACTATAGGCATAATTACGTCTTGTATATTTATTTATACCTACATTGAATTTATATTTCAATCCTTTCAAGAACAAATCCACTTCGGCATAGCCATTCAATAAAATGTCTATCCCATGTCTTTGGTAATCATAGGCTTCTGTCCAACCCACAGGATTATCTCCTCTGGTCCATTCCGGAGCGACACCCCAAGTGCCATCTTCACCATATACATTCCACATAGGCACAGCTGTCAGAGCGGCAGTATATGAAACATCTTCGTACTTCTTTTTATAGAATTTCATCATCAACGTAGTCCCCATACGCAAATGATTATTGAAAAAAGAAAAAGTATTCTTAGAACGAATGTTCCATGCCTCATAACCGGTAGTATTTACAATACCATCCTGGTTAAGATAGCTTCCCGACAGATTATAGGTCGAAGTCTTGTTTCCTCCAGATACATTCAAGCTAACCTTGCTCACCATAGCCGAGTTATAAAGTTCTTTCTGCCAGTCTGTTCCAGCACCTCCATTCCAATTCAGCAACCCTTCTGCCGAACTATAACCGGTAGCCTTTGCCAAATCGCGAAGCTGATTACCATCCATTACATCAATGTATTTGGCAACCATCTGAACGCCTGTATAGGCATCCACTGTTACACGGGCAGAAGTTTCCAAACGACCGCCTTTAGTAGTGACCAATACAACACCATTAGCAGCACGAGAACCATAAATAGCAGCAGCCGAAGCATCTTTCAACACTTCAATAGACTGAATGTCAGCGGGATCAACCATATTGATATCACCATACACACCGTCAATCACATAAAGCGGACTGGTGGCACTCAATGAACTGATACCACGGACATTAATATTCAAGCCTTCCCCCGGCTGACCGTTGGCAGCCGACACAGTAACACCGGCAACTCTTCCTTGCAAAGCAGCTGAAGCACTACGTGCAACATTTGCCTGTAACTCTTTACCGGAAACAGAAGCGACCGCACCTGTCAAATGGCTTTTCTTCACTGTACCGTAACCGATAACCACCACCTCGTCCAACAATTCACCTTCCGACAATTTCACATTAATCACACTGCGGCCATCAACCTTAACAGTTTGCTCCTGATAACCTACATAAGAGAATTTCAAAGACTGACCGGAAGCGGCCTTAATGGTATATTTGCCATCAAAATCGGTAATCACGCCATCCGTAGTTCCTACTACAACAACAGCCGCACCAATCAACGGATTATTCTCCGCATCCGTCACTGTTCCGGTAACAGTAATTTGCTGAGCATAGGCACATATACTAAGTATGCACAGCAACCATGTAAATGCAATTTGTTTCATAAATAATGTATTAGAGTTTAATTAAAAAATATTGCTGTAAAATTAACTAAAAATAGATTTCCAACACGTTATTGCTTTCGCAAACAACGGTAATGCCCCATGGATGGAAGAATAGCAGCTGAAATTAAGAATGTCTTTGTTTTCATAGTTATTTGAATTAAAAATTAACATTGCAAAGATGGCAATTCAAGCAAGCAGGAACAAATACAATTCAAGCATTAAACAATGAAATCTTATCAATATCAAAAAAAAATTCTTCAAGACAATGGAAAACACATCTGAATTGAACGTGAAATATAAAATTTTTCCTACACAGTATTCTTCTAATTATCAACCAATTACTGTGAAAAAACATCCATAAAGGCTCTCAACCGGTAGGTAAGCGGCGGTATCGTTCATCAATGTACAACACAACAACCGCCACACACAAAATGACAAAACTTCAATAGATGTATTTTATCAACAGGATGCAACCGTGAAAACAGTCTTATGACTTTATTGCTTCACCTTGGTGAAGCAACCGTTTCACACAGGTGGCAACGGCACTTCACTTGAGTGAAAAGGCACGTTCAGCCGAGTGGTGCAACAAATGATGCAGTCTTCTTGCATGGAAACTCCCATCCCCTTGCACGGATACTGCCATACATATATCAAGATTACGTACCCGACATGGAAACCGATATCCGACGAACCGGCTTCTGCAAGAAAAAAACGAAAAAGCACTTCGTGGGGATACAGGAAATTCCGTCACCGCATATTACTGTTTATCAGCGCAATACAATGACGGAACAAAAAACTATTGCAGCGTAGAAATAAAAACAGAATCAATGTTACAAAGACGAACTACTCAACACAGTTCCGGTATAGGAAACCACGCTACGGGCCGGCAAGGTCAGGGTATAGACACCATCGGCAGGTTGAACAGCTTCCACCGGCTCCCATTTACGGGTGTCATCGGTGACATAGCCTTGCAAAGCACCGGAAACCTGAGCGCTTTCAAGAGCCAACGAAATAACTACTTCATGATCCGCAGGGTTGATGGCTACAACCGTGTAACCGTTGTCACCATATTTATAGCCAGACACCATATAGCCTTGTTCGAAATCATATTGCGCCGAGATGCGCTTGCTTCCTACAGGGATGTAACGGGAGAAGTTGCCGAACACCTCGCAACGCTTGGTCACTTCATAGTCCACGCGGTTCTTTTCAATGTTAATCAGCCCCTCGGTGGTTCCGCCATCCGGTATAGCACCTGCCCACCACACAATAGCGCCGGTATTGGCCTCACACAAGAAACGATGGAACTTCTTCGCCCATTTCAAGCCACTGGTCATGGTAGCATCATAACTTTCCGTAGGATCGCTGATTTCGGTCAGCCACACGGGAATTCCCTTCGATTCGGCTTTGCTGAACGGTTCAATGGCAGGATCTTTCCCGGTCACAGGATCCACATAGCCGTGTCCGGCGGCAATGACGGGAAAGTTGGTGATTTTAGGATTCAGGTTCAGAATGTCGCGCACATAATTTTTACTGCCCATGATAAAGCCCAGAATGGCAGACCACTGGGCATTCTCGCCAAAGATAATCCGGGTTTCGGGATGGGTTTGTCGCAACTTGGGACCTAAGTTATTCACAATGAACGGTCCCAGCGTAGTGGTACCGGGAAGCCAGAGGCATGAGTTCCAGCTTGCCGCATACTCGGGCTCGTTGGCAGGAGAGATGGCATAGACAGGCAGGCCTGCCGCTGTGTAGGCATCACAGAAATTGGAAAGATAGTCGGCAAAGGCCTGGTAGCTGCCGCGTTTCAAAAAACCTTGCGAGGTACTGCCGTTGCTTTTCATATAAGCCAGAGCAGACCAAACGGAAAAGATGAGTTTGTCCACACCGTATTCCTGCTTCGCTTTTTTCATGATCCACAACTGTCCGTTGCGCTGTGCGATGCCTTCGGCAACACGATTCTCATCACGGTTGAAATCAATATCGAAAAAAGGATCGTCCAAAGACAGATTGATATCCTCGTCCATATTAAACGTGGTTTCATCGTAATGGGGGAATACCTCGCCCCTGAGGATACTGAGGCGAAGCCCGTCCTGTCCGAACATCACATCCATAATCTCCTGACGCTTGCGGTGGGCATAAAGATAGTCGGACCAGCCGGCCTGCGCCACACCAAAACCATCGATGGTTTGTTCTTCGTTGTTCCACTGAAGAACTACATCGGCCCCCAAGGTACTACGTGCATCGGCCGGGATTTGTTCTGCCGGAAGAGCATCGGTAACATCGGTACAGGCACAGAGGCAAGCGGCGGAAGCTGCCACGGCAAAAAGGTAAGATAGCTTTTTCATGACACTTGTCTTTTTTAAGGTTAGTATTCAAAGTTTTACCAGGTTGTAACCCAAAGGCAAAGATGGAAATTTACCGACAGACAAACCAATACTATCCGAACATATACTTATGATATTTTATCAAAATAGAGACCGTCAATATGAGAAGCCTTGTTCTGGCTATCCGAATAAAGAAGAAAAAACTTACAAGCCGTTCGTAGTACCGCAAAAAGACACGGAACATTATTTCCAGGCATTCAAATCCTACAACATCCCCGAACTTTCAGAAAATCCGCTTTCTTTTAGTGCTGTCAAAATCAGGCAAGTCCATGAGAAAGTTCCGGCCGAACCTTTTAAATGATAGTCTTGTTCTTACGATAATTATCACGGAACTCTTTAGGAGTCACTCCTTTTTTCTTT
>OIME01000078.1_pt1 | contig 13675 bp, 10 predicted proteins | sample 1584751 | NCBI WGS metagenome assembly OIME01 (sample SAMN02674597, study PRJEB24791) | human gut metagenome, SKBSTL013 | isolation source: stool | host: Homo sapiens | place: USA
GAAAGCCTGCGGCTGCTGGGTGCGCAGATCGTTGGCGGCGAGGGCGTGGACAAGCGCATTGATGTACTGGCAACGGCCATTCACGCAAAAATGACAGCTTTGGAACTGACGGAGCTTGACCTTTCCTATGCGCCGCCCTATTCCTCTGCCAAGGATCCGGTCAATATGGCCGGTTTTATGATCGAGGATTTGGAGAGCGGGAAAGTGCAGCAGTTCCATTGGAATGATGTTGAGGGCTTGCCCTGCGATGGCAGTGCGACGCTGCTGGACGTCCGTACGGAAGGCGAATATCGGCGTGGGCACTTGAATGGATTCCGCAATATTCCACTGGACGATCTGCGGGAGCACTTGGACGAGTTAGAGCGGGACAAGCCTATCTATGTGAATTGCCAGACTGGGCTTCGCAGTTATCTGGCCTGTCGGCTTTTGACGCAGTACGGTTTCTCTTGTTCCCATCTCTCCGGCGGATACAGTTTTTATCAGGTCGTAACACAAGAGCAGCAGACAGCGCGGAGCGCCTATCCCTGCGGAATGGAGAAACTATGAGTGAAAATTTATTTGGCTTGACGGTTGCGGCAGATAAAGGCTTAGATGATCTGCAGTGCCAGCGCCTTTTAAGCGAAAATCGCAGGTATCAGGAAGTCATGCTGCAATACCGATGTGCGCTGAAAGCACTGGAAAGCAGGTTGGAAATTCTAAACGAAGAGTTTTCATTGCAGCATGACCGCAATCCGATAGAAAGTATGAAAAGTCGCTTGAAGTCGCCGTCCAGCATTATGAATAAGATGCAGAAGCGCGGACTTTCTCTGGATTTTCCGACCATGCAGGCAAATATCATGGATATTGCCGGTGTGCGGGTGATCTGCTCTTTCGAGGAGGATGTGTTCTTTTTGGCAAAGTGCTTAAAAGATCAGTCTGACATTGAAATCATCACGGAGAAAGATTATATTTCACACCCTAAGCCAAATGGCTATCACAGTCTGCACCTGACGATCCGGCTGCCGGTATTCTTTGCGGAAAAAGAGATCCATGTGCCAGTGGAGATACAACTCCGTACAATCGCTATGGACTTCTGGGCAAGCCTTGAGCATACCATCCGCTACAAGAAAAACTTGCCGATAAATGCTGAAGTCGAAACTGAATTGAAAGAGTGCGCCGATTCCAGCAGAGAATGGGACAGAAAAATGGAACATCTACTGCACATCTTAACATAGTGCGTCGGATATAAAATGAAAAGCACGCACTTTGGTGCTTGCCTTGGACTTGCCAGGGATCGCCTCATCCGCCTTGGATGGGCGACCCCTGCGAGCCCCAACCAATTTCTCCGCTTTCTGGTTTTCAGGCATAGTCTTTTCTGCTTTCGGCGGACTGCCACGGCACAGCTTTTTCGCCTTCTATAATTGTAAGGAACATGGCTTTTCGCTAAATGGAAAGCGAAGCTGACCCGGGCTGGGGCGGTCTGTAATAAAGCGATATTTTTTTTGAAACTATCTTGACAAAATTTATCAAGATTGATATGATGGTATTAACAAGCAAGCGAAAAGAGGATGTGGAGCATGATCATCACCAAAGAGACGGACTACGCGCTGCGCATTTTGCGGGTGCTGCTGGACGGGGAGAAGCATTCGGTGGCCGAGATGTCGGAAACGGAATTGATCCCCAATCAGTTTGCCTACCAGATTCTGCGCAAGCTCTCCGCCGGCAATTTGGTGCGGGTGAGCCGCGGCGCTCTCGGCGGCTGCGCGCTGTCCTGCGATCTGGACGCGACCTCCCTCTACGATCTCATGGGGGTCGTGGGGGAGCGGGGCATCCTGTGCGCCTGCATGGAGCCGGGATATGAATGCCACTGGCAGGACAAGCATGGGCGGTGCACCATCCACTGTCAGCTGGCGGCCTTGCAGCAAAAGCAGGACGAGGCGTTCCGTGCCGTGAGCCTGCGCAGGCTGCTGACCGGCGGATCCGATCCCCAAGATACAAGCAAGCTGTAAAATTTTAAAAGGAGGTACCCGTATGCTGTTTCAAACCACGTCGGCGCACGAAGAGCTGCGCGCGAAGATCCGGAGTTTTGCGGAGGAGGAGATCAAGCCCCTCGCATTTTTAATGGATCAGAACAATGAGTTTCCCGAGGAGGCTGTCAAGAAGCTGGGTAAGCTGGGCTGGATGGGCATTCCCTACCCCAAGGAGTACGGCGGTGCCGGTCTTGATGCTCTGAGCTACGCCATCGCGGTGGAGGAGCTGGCCCGTGTGGACGGCGGCACGGGCGTAATCCTCTCCGCCCACGTCTCCCTCGGCTCGTGGCCCATTTTCGCCTATGGCACCGAGGAGCAGAAGAAGAAATATCTGGTTCCGCTGGCCAAGGGCGAGAAGATCGGCGCCTTCGGCCTTACGGAGACCAACGCCGGATCCGACGCCGGCGGCACGGAGACCACGGCGCTGGATAAGGGGGACTACTACCTCCTCAACGGCGGTAAGATCTTCATTACCAACGCCCCTAAGGCGGACACCTATGTGGTTTTCGCCGTCACCACGCCGGACATCGGCACCCGGGGTATCTCCGCTTTCATCGTGGAGAAGGGCTGGAAGGGCTTTGAGTTCGGCGACCACTATGACAAGATGGGTATTCGCTCCTCCTCCACGGCGGAGCTGATCTTCAACAACGTGAAGGTTCCCAAGGAAAACCTATTGGGCAAGGAGGGCGAGGGCTTCAAGATTGCCATGTCCACGCTGGACGGCGGACGCATCGGTATCGCCGCGCAGGCGCTGGGCATCGCCCAGGGCGCGTTTGAGCACGCGTTGAGCTATTCCAAGGAGCGCGTCCAGTTCGGCAAGCCCATCGCGGCCCAGCAGAGCATCGCCTTCAAGCTGGCGGATATGGCAACCAAGCTGCGCTGCGCCCGGTTCCTCATCTACTCCGCGGCGGAGCTGAAGGAGCAGCACGCGCCTTACGGCATGGAGTCCGCCATGGCGAAGATGTACGCCTCGGACATCGCGCTGGAGGTCACCAACGATGCCTTGCAGATCCACGGCGGCAGCGGCTACCTCAAGGGCATGGAGGTGGAACGGGCCTACCGCGACGCCAAGATCACCACCCTCTACGAGGGCACTAACGAGATCCAGCGGGTGGTCATCGCCTCTCATCTGTTGGGCAGGCTGGGCAAGAGCTCCAGCGGCGAGAGCCGTTCGGCGGCCAAGAAACCCGCGCCCATCACCGGCATTCGCAAAAAGACCATCTTCCGGGAGGGGGATGCTGCCCAGCAGGTGGCCGACCTTGTGGCGGCGCTGAAGAAGGATGGTCACGACTTCTCCGTGGGCATCCCTATGGATACGCCCATCCCGCAGGCGGAGCGGGTGGTCTCCGCGGGCAAGGGCATCGGGGAGAAAAAGAACATGAAACTGGTAGAGTCGCTGGCCAAGGCCGCCGGCGCGGCCATCGGTTCTTCCCGCCCTGTGGCGGAGACTCTCAAATATCTGCCGCTGAACCGCTATGTGGGTATGTCCGGTCAGAAGTTCACCGGCAATCTGTACATCGCCTGCGGCATCTCCGGCGCATCCCAGCACCTTAAGGGCATCAAGGACGCCTCCACCATCGTGGCCATCAATAAGAACGGTAACGCGCCTATCTTCAAGAACTGCGACTACGGCATCGTGGGCGATGTGGAGGAGATCCTGCCCCTGCTCACTGCCGCGCTGGATAGCGGCGAAAAGCTGCCCGCGCCGCCCATGGTAAAGATGAAGCGGCCCACGCCGCCGAAGCCCGCCCCCATCGGCGACCGCTACGTCTGCAGCGGCTGCGGCTACGAGTATGTGCCGGAGTTGGGCGACGAGGACGGCGAGATCGCGCCCGGTACGCTCTTTGAGCAGCTTCCCGCCGAGTGGGTGTGTCCCGAGTGCGCGGAGACGAAGGATCAATTTGTAAAGGCTTGAGGCCGTGAAGGAGGCAAGATAAGATGTATTGCGTGCGTAAAGTAACGAACGACCTCTACTGGGTGGGCGCCAACGACCATCGCCTGGCCCTGTTTGAAAACTGCTTTCCCATTCCCCGGGGCGTAAGCTACAACGCCTACTGCCTGCTGGATGAAAAGACGGTGCTCTTTGACACGGTGGACTGGTCTGCCTGCCGCCAGCTTTTGGAAAATCTGGCGTATGTGCTGGATGGCCGCGAGCTGGACTACCTGCTGATCAACCATCTGGAGCCAGATCACGCCGCCTGCATCGAGGAGATCCTGCTGCGCCATCCCAAGGTGAAACTGATCTCCAACGAGAAGGCATTCATGCTCATGCGGCAGTTCGGCTTCCATGTGGACGGACATGAGTGCATCGAGGTGAAGGAGGGCGACACCTTCTCCTTCGGCAAGCACACCGTCACCTTTGTGGGCGCGCCTATGGTTCACTGGCCGGAGGCCATGGTGACCCTCGACGTCACCGACGGCGTCCTCTTTTCCGCCGACGCCTTCGGCACCTTCGGCGCGCTGGACGGCAAGCTGTTCGCCGACGAGGTGGACTTCGAGCGGGACTGGCTGGACGACGCCCGCCGCTACCTCACCAACATCGTGGGCAAGTACGGCCCCCACATCCAGCTCCTGCTGAAAAAGGCCGGCGGCGTTTTGGATCAGATCAAGTACATCTGCCCGCTCCACGGCCCCGTGTGGCGCAAGGATCTGGGCTGGTTCATCGAAAAGTACGACACATGGAGCCGCTATGCCCCTGAGACCCAGGGCGTGCTCATCGTCTACGCCTCTATGTACGGCAACACGGAGAACGCGGCGCAGGCGCTGGCGACGTCGCTCTGCGATAAGGGCATGAGCAAGGTGGCGATGTACGATGTGTCCTCCACTCATGTCTCCCAGCTGATCTCCGAGGCGTTTAAGTACAGTCACATTGTCCTGGCCTCTGTGACCTACAACCTCGGCATCTACCCCGCCATGCATGACTTCCTCATGGATATGAAGGCACTGAATCTGCAAAACCGCACCTTTGCCATCATTGAAAACGGCTCATGGGCGGTGAAGTCCGGTGACCTCATGCAGAAATTCGTCAACAATGAGCTTAAGAACATGACAGTGCTCAACGAGCGGCTCAGTCTCGCCTCGTCCATGGGCACGGACAAGCGCACTGAGTTGGAAGCACTGGCGGACGCCATTCTGGAATCTATGAAGTAACTGGCAAGGAAAGCCAAAACCAAGACAACAGACAACAAACAGCCCCGCCGCGTCGGCTGCAGAAAAACCGGCTTTCAAAAACAGAGCGGGCAAGCGTGATACTGCGCTTGCCCGCTCTTTGCCCAAAAGGACATGAGAAGTGCCCGGAGAAGATGAGAGGATCGAAATGGAGATCAGAAAACGAAACGGGGAGTCTGTTCCCTTTCAACAGGAGAAAATTTTCAACGCCATGAAAAAGGCGTTTGACGGACAGGGCAAGGAGATCGGGAGCAGAGAGATGGATGAGATCCTCGCCACCGTTCTCAACAATCTCTCCGTCACAGTGCCGCTCACCGTAGAACGTGTGCAGGACGAGGTGGAGCGAACGCTCATGGAGCGCGGACACTATGAGGTGGCCAAGGCGTACATCCTCTACCGCGAAAAGCGGTCTGCGCTGCGCCGTGTCCGGCATACCATCGCGCGGACGGTGGGGGATGACTCGCTTGACGAGGTGCTGCGCCGCATCCAGATGGATTTTACCGAGGAAGTCTACTCCCTCGCGGCGCTTCAAATGAAGTTTGAGAGCTTCTGTCGCCTGGGCATGACGGAGGATGAGCGGGCTGAGGCACTGACCAAGGCGGCGGTAGAGCTGACTACGGCAGAGGCACCCAAGTGGGAGTTCATCGCGGCACGGCTTCTGAACCACTCCTTTCGCTGTCGCAACGCACAGGAATGGGAGGGGCGCGGCGTCGGCGACCTCTATGGCAAGCTTCGCTATCTGACGGATAAGGGACTCTACGGTGACTATATCCTTGCCCACTATACCCACGAGGAGATTGCCATGGCGGAGGACTTTCTCTGCCCGGAACGGGACGAGCTGTTCACCTACTCCGGCCTTGACCTGCTGCTCAAACGCTATGTGATCCAGTCACGCCGCCGCGTGCCGCTGGAAACACCGCAGGAGATGTTTTTGGGTATCGCGCTGCATCTTGCTATGAACGAAGGCTCTGACCGCATGGGGTGGGTAAAACGCTTTTACGATATGCTCAGCCGTATGGAGGTCACGATGGCGACACCTACCATGTCCAACGCACGAAAGCCCTACCATCAGCTTTCAAGCTGCTTTGTGGACACTGTGCCGGACAGTCTGGACGGCATCTACCGCTCGCTGGACAACTTCGCAAAGGTCTCTAAATTCGGCGGTGGAATGGGGATGTACTTCGGTAAGGTGCGCGCTGCAGGCAGCACCATCCGCGGCTTTCAAGGGGCGGCGGGCGGTGTTATCCGCTGGATCCGGCTGGTCAATGACACCGCCGTGGCGGTGGATCAGTTGGGGATGCGGCAGGGCGCTGTGGCGGTTTACTTAGACGCATGGCACCGGGATCTGCCGGAATTCCTTCAACTGCGCACCAACAACGGCGACGACCGCATGAAGGCACATGATGTGTTTCCCGCCGTGTGCTATCCGGATCTCTTCTGGCGACTGGCGGAGGAGAACATAGACGCGCCGTGGCATCTCATGTGTCCGCATGAGATCCTCACGGTCAAGGGCTACGCACTGGAGGATTACTGGGGTACAGAATGGGAGAAGCGGTATCTGGACTGCGTCAATGACCCGCGCATCGAAAAGCGCAGCGTCACCGTCAAGGACATCGTGCGGCTGGTGCTTCGCTCGGCAGTGGAGACCGGCACGCCCTTCGCCTTCAACCGCGACAGCGTAAATCGTATGAACCCAAACGGCCACACGGGAATGATCTATTGCTCCAATCTCTGTACGGAGATCGCGCAGAACATGGCGCCCATCGAGCATATCAGCACTGAGGTGCACACGGAGAACGGCGACACAGTGGTGGTGACGGCCACACGCCCAGGTGAGTTTGTGGTCTGCAACCTGGCGAGTCTGTCTCTCGGTAATCTGCCGGTGGAGGACGAGGCCTATATGGAACGCACGGTGGAAACGGCCATCCGCGCACTGGATAATGTGATCGACCTCAACTTCTACCCGTTGGAATACGCGCGGCTTACCAATCAGAAGTACCGCAGCATCGGCCTGGGCGTCAGCGGCTACCACCACATGCTGGCAAAGCGCGGCATCCACTGGGAGAGCGATGAGCACCTTGCCTTCACCGACGCAGTGTTCGAGCTCATCAACTACGCCGCCGTCAAGGCGGACACAGCACTGGCACGGGAAAAGGGTCGTTACGCGCTCTTTGAGGGCAGCGACTGGCAGACGGGCGCGTATTTTGAAAAGCGGGGTTATACCTCCGAAAAGTGGCGGGCACTTGCGAAAACGGTGGCGGTGCAGGGAATGCGCAACGCCTATCTGCTGGCGGTCGCACCGACCTCCAGCACATCTATCCTCTCCGGCACGTCGGCGGGCATAGATCCAATTATGAAGAAATTCTTTTTAGAGGAAAAAAAGGGCAGCATGCTGCCCCGCGTTGCTCCGGAGCTTTCTATGGATACATGGTGGTACTATAAGGCGGCGCATCTGATCGACCAAAGCTGGTCGGTACGCGCCGCGGGCCTTCGCCAGAGACATATTGACCAGGCGCAGAGCATGAATCTCTATATCACCAACGACTATTCCATGCGTCAGGTGCTCAGACTGTATTTGGAGGCGTGGAGGGCCGGCGTCAAGACCATTTACTATGTCCGCAGCAAGGCCCTTGAGGTCGAGACCTGCGAAAGCTGCTCGTCATAAGGAGGATAGCATGACGGAACTGAAGAAAAAGCCCCTCTTTAACCCGGAGGGCGACCCTGATGTGCGCCTGCGGCGCATGATCGGCGGCAATACCACTAACCTCAACGACTTCAACAATATGAAGTACGCTTGGGTCAGCGACTGGTACCGGCAGGCCATGAACAACTTTTGGATCCCTGAGGAGATCAATCTCTCGCAGGATGTGAAGGACTATCCCCGCCTGCTGTCAGCCGAGCGCAGCGCCTACGATAAAATTCTGAGTTTTCTTGTCTTTTTGGATTCCATTCAGACAGCGAACCTGCCTAATATCGGCGCCTACATTACCGCCAACGAGGTCAATCTCTGCCTGTCCATTCAGGCGTTTCAGGAGTGTGTCCACTCACAGAGCTACAGCTATATGCTCGACACCATCTGTTCCCCCGTGGAGCGCAATGACATCCTCTACCAATGGAAAACGGACGAGCATCTGCTGCGCCGCAACACCTTCATTGGGGACTGCTACAACGCGTTTCAGGAGCGGAAGGACGCTCCCACGCTGCTGCGCGTGATGATGGCAAACTATATTTTGGAGGGCATCTATTTTTACAGCGGCTTTATGTTCTTCTACAATCTCTCCCGAAACGGGAAGATGCCCGGCTCGGCGCAGGAGATTCGCTACATAAACCGCGATGAGAACACGCACTTGTGGCTGTTCCGCAATATCATCACGGAGCTGCAAAAGGAGCAGCCGGAGTTGTTCACCGCCGAGAGCGTACAAGCGCTGCGCGAGATGATGCGTGAGGGCGTGGAGCAGGAGATCGCATGGGGGCATTATGTAATCGGCGACGACATCCCGGGGCTGAACCGGCAGATGATCAGCGATTACATCCGCTATCTCGGCAACCTCCGCTGGACGAGCCTTGGCTATCCCGCATTGTATCCAGGCTTTGAGAGCGAACCGGAGAGCATGGAATGGGTCAGCCAGTACGCCGACGCCAACATGGTCAAGACCGATTTCTTTGAGGCACGCAGTACCGCCTACGCCAAGAGCACCGCACTGATAGACGATTTATAAGAAAACCAAAGACATCAGAATAGGAGATATTACTATGAATTACAGCGCTATGATTCAAAATCGCAGATCCGTTCACGCATTCCGCGAAAAGGAAGTTCCGAGCGAGGCTATCGGCCAGCTCCGATCCTACTATGAAAAGACCTGCCCCCGTCTTGTCCCGGAGATTGCAACGGAGTTGATCGTCTTGGACAAGGATGCACAGCCGGCGCTGGAGAGCTCAGCGGGCTATAAGCAATTTCTCATCGGAGCACCGCACTACCTGCTCCTTATGTCTGCCCCGCATTCCTATGCGGCCATCAACGCCGGCTACATGATGGAAGATCTCGTCCTCAAGCTGACTGAGTTGGACATCGACACCTGCTGGATGACCTTCACCGACAGCGACAAAATCAAAAAGGCACTGTCTCTCGCCACCCCGTTAGAGGTGGCGGCAATCGTTGCCTTTGGCTACGGGGAAAAGACCGCAAAAAAGCTGCGGCTGAATATCCTAAGTATGTCTCAGATCGATGTGCGGGCCGAGCAGCAGTACTACGCGCCCAAAAAGGGCGTGAACGATTTGGTTCACATGGGGAGCTGGAGCAACAAGTCTGGGCTTGACGAGATGATGGACTTCTACGACGATATGCTCTGGCAGTCCTTCTACGCCGCTTCGCTCTCCCCCAGCTATCTCAACCGTCAGCCCTATGGCTTCCTTGTGCAGGATCACAGCATCTATTTGGTGCAGCAGGAGGATGCCTACACCGATAATTTGGATGCCGCATTGGATCTCGGTATTGTCATGCTCCACTTCTCCGCCGTCGCCTCCCAGTGGGCGGGGCAGGTACGCTGGGAACTTTCACCTGCTGCGCCCGACGGCCTGCCGGAAGGACTTCGCTCCGCTGCGGTGTACCACATGTAACGACTCTGGGGGAAGCAAGGCAACGGTAAAATGCGCGACCGTCGATCCGCGATTGAGCGTATGTTTCGTTAGAAAAGAAGAACCTATCAGTCAGAGTCTGAGTAAGGGAAATAGGAGGTATATTTTACATGGCTATCCAAACGGTAACAGATGCCATCCGCTATGTAGGGGTGGATGATAACACATTGGCACTCTTTGAAAACCAGTACCCCGTCCAGCCTATGGGAGTGAGCTACAACTCCTATGTCATTCTGGATGAGAAGATTGCCGTGATGGACAGCGTGGACGCACGGGCAACGGAAGAATGGCTTTCCAATGTGGCGCGGGTGTTGGAGGGGCGCAGCCCCGACTATCTTGTGGTCACACACATGGAGCCGGATCATTCCGGCAGCCTCATGCGGCTGGCACAAAAGTACCCGGAGATGAAGATCGTGGGAAACGCGAAAACATTTACCCTGATCAAGCAGTTCTTCGGCACAGGTGCATTGTCGGAAGACCGTATGCTGGAGGTTGGCGAAAGAGATACGCTTTCCTTGGGTTTGCACCGGCTGCGCTTTCTGCTGGCGCCGATGGTACACTGGCCGGAGGTGATGACGGCGTATGAGGAAACGGAAAAAATCCTGTTCTCGGCGGATGCCTTCGGACGCTTTGGCTCACTGGAACGGACTGCCCGTGCCCCCTGGGTGCCGCAGGCCCGACGGTATTATTACAATATTATCGGGAAATATGGCGCACAGGTGCAGGCTCTGCTGAAAAAAATCTCCGCGCTGGAGATCAAAACAATCTGCCCGCTCCACGGTCCCGTGCTTACAGAAGGGCTGGAGGAGTGTCTGCGGCTCTATGATCTCTGGTCACAATGGGAACCAGAAGAATCGGAGAGCATACTGATTGCCCACGCATCCATCCATGGAAATACTGCCCATGCGGCGAAGACCCTCAAGGGTAAATTAGAGAAAAAAGGCGTACAGGTCAACATATGTGATCTCACTGTGACAGATCTTTCCTACGCTGTTGCCAGTGCGTTCTACTGCGGGAAGTTGGTTTTAGCCAGCGCCACCTATGACGGAGGACTGTTTCCGCCCATGAGGGAGTTTTTGGAACATTTACGGACAAAGGGATTCCGAAACCGCCGGGTTGGCCTTATTGAAGACGGCTCTTGGGCACCTGCTGCCGCGCGGCTGATGCGCACCAAATTGGAGGAGATGAAGGATATCCACCTTTACGAAACGGTAGTGTCTCTGCGTGGTGCATTGAACCAAACCAGCGAAGCGCAGATGGACGCTCTGGTGGCTGAGCTCTGCGGAGAATAAGCTACAACAAACCGCAGCTATTTTCGTACAGATGATGGTCTTACTCATCTGCTTTATGTCCCAAGGGCAGAGTACCGTCATCTCAGGTTGAGGTCACGATGTGGTGTGGGGTGAGACCGGAGTCTTGAGAATACCCAAACAAAGGAAAGGAGCTGACAGATATGGCAGCTATGAACATGAATCAGGAGCAGTTTGAGCAGGCGATCCGGGAGAAAAAGCCCGTTTTGGTGGATTTCTGGGCGCCCTGGTGCAGCTACTGCCGGAAGATCGGCCCCGCGTATGAGAAGATCGGAGAGGAATACGCGGACAGCCTCGCCGTCGGCAAGATCAACATTGACGAGGAGCCGCGGCTGGCGGGGGCCGAGGGGATCGAGGACATCCCAACTCTGGTGCTGTACCGGAACGGAAAGGCCGTGGATTCCATCATCGCGCCCGGCTCAAAGGCAGAAATCGACCGTTTCATTCAGGAAGCCTTGGCGAAATAACGGAGGGTTCAGATATGAACAACAATCATGTTTATGATATGCTCGTGGTGGGCGGCGGCCCGGGCGGCTACACCGCCGCCCTGTACGCGGCACGGGCGGGGCTGGACACCATCGTGCTGGAAAAACTGTCCGCCGGTGGGCAGATGGCCCTGACCGAGCAGATCGACAACTACCCCGGCTTTGAGAACGGGATCGACGGCTTCTCTCTGGCGGAGAAGATGCAAAAGCAGGCGGAGCGTTTTGGGGCACGCAGCGAATACGCGGAAGTTCTCCGCATGGATCTGACGGCGGTTCCCAAGCTCGTGGAGACCAGCGAGGGGATCTTCCGGGGGAAAACCGTGGTGCTGGCCACCGGCGCAGATCCCAGAACGCTGGGCGTTGCCGGAGAGACGGAGCTGTTGGGCCGGGGCGTGGCCTACTGCGCCGCCTGCGACGGGATGTTTTACAAGGGCAAAACGGTGGTCGTGGTGGGCGGCGGCAATTCCGCCGCGGCAGATGCCCTTCTTCTCAGCCGCGTGGCGAAAAAAGTGATCCTCGTCCACCGCAGAGACACCCTGCGGGCCACCAAGAGCTATCACGAGCCGCTGGCACAGGCCGAAAACGTGGAATTCCGTTGGAACAGCGTCGTTTCCGCGCTGCTTTCCGGGGACAGGCTGACCGGCGTCCGCCTGCGGGACACCGTCACCGGTGAGGAAAGCGTGGTGGACTGCGACGGCGTATTTGTCAGCGTGGGCCGACAGCCCGCCACGGCGCTGGCGGTGGGTCAACTGGAGCTGGACGGCGGCGGCTATATCGTGGCCGGAGAGACCACGGAAACCAGTATTCCCGGCGTTTACGCCGTGGGCGACGTGCGGACGAAGCCCCTCCGTCAGGTGGTCACCGCCGTGGCGGACGGCGCGGTGGCAGTTCACATGGCGGAGAAATATATCGCGGAAAACCGATAAGGGAGGTAGATTGAAAAAGCCATGTTTAAGGTCAGGCCGGATACGACCGCAGTGGGGATGCCGACATATCTGCAAGGCAAACTGCCAGAGTGATGGCAGATAAGATAACCCATGTAAGATCGGGAGATATGTTGTCTCTCCATATCCAGTCCACGCAACAGTGAGCAACTGAACACAAAAGCACAGCCGCAGATGTACTCTGCGGCTGTGCTTTTATGCGTAGTATACCGCGTGACAAGCGGTTTTACTGTGACGGCGTCACATAATTTGAGAAAATCGGCTTCGAGGCAGCTTTTGGAGCACAAGCCCTTTGTGGTTGTTGACAGAGAAAAAAATATAGGTATAATAAAAGCAAAATAATAAGATTCATTCTTGCATTTGGAGAGTTGGCGGTATGCCAAAATACGCAGAGGAGATATTGGCCGCCGCAACGGAGCTGCAGCAGCATCCCAAGGCGGAGCAGGTGTCCCTGGAGATGAAAAGGGAGCATCCCAGCATCGCTCTGGGTACGGTATATCTGCCCCCATTCCGGGAGCAGGAAAAGACAATCTTATGGAGGAGAAGTATCATGAACACTAACGTATCTCTTCTGCTCAACGAGCAGATCAATAAGGAGTTCTACTCCGCCTATCTGTATCTGGACTTTGCCAACTACTACGCCGCCGTCGGACTGGACGGCTTTGAGAACTGGTACCGGGTACAGGCGCAGGAGGAACGGGATCACGCCATGCTGTTTTATCAGTATTTGCAGAATAACGGCGAGGACGTCACCTTTGAGGCTGTCGCAAAGCCGGAGTGGGAACGAGGCGACCACATGGCCCCGCTGAAAAAAGCACTGGAACACGAGATGCTGATCACCGCCAGCATCAATGCCATCTACGCCGCCGCATACGAGGTCAGGGACTTCCGCACCATGCAGATGCTGGACTGGTTCATCAAGGAACAGGGCGAAGAGGAGAAGAACGCCGCTGACCTCATTACCAAGATGGATCTGTTCGGCGGTGACAGCAAGGGACTGTATATGCTAAACAGCGAGCTGAAGGCACGGGTCTACACCGCGCCCTCGCTGGTGCTGTAAGCCCCGCGTGTCTGCGGGCTTTCGCATCAGGCAAAAGGCAGACTGCATACAGGTGGCCTACCTT
>OIME01000096.1_pt1 | contig 12944 bp, 9 predicted proteins | sample 1584751 | NCBI WGS metagenome assembly OIME01 (sample SAMN02674597, study PRJEB24791) | human gut metagenome, SKBSTL013 | isolation source: stool | host: Homo sapiens | place: USA
TGCGTGGACCTGACCCCCGCCACCATCGAGGCCAACAAGCGCTTCTTTGACGGCAACGAGGATCTGGTGCCCAAGCAGGCTTACACCATGGGCATCCGCACCATCATGCAGGCACGCAAGGTGCTGATGGTGGTCAACGGCGCAGGCAAGGCCGAGATCGTCAAAAAGGCTTTCTTCGGCCCCGTCACCCCGGAGGTGCCCGCAAGCATTCTGCAGCTGCACCCGGACTTCATTCTGGTGGGCGATGAAGAAGCTCTGAGCCTGATCTGATTTTCCTTATTTAAACTTCGGGGCACCGGAACACCTGCGGGCGTTCCGGTGTTCCTTTTTTGAAGGGGAAGAACCCTCTCAGTCATCGCTACGCGATGCCAGATTCCCCCTTTTGTCACCTGCGGTGACATCTTCCCCCGGAGCGGGGGAAGTCGTTCCTCTCAGGGGGAGCTTTTACGCATCTGTCGGTCAGCACTAATAAAATTCCCTTTGCGGGAGCAGACTGAGAGGGTTGAACCCATTTTGCTGCCCTCTCTTTACATTCCGCCGAAAAAGCGGTATTCTTTTTCCAGAACAAACTTTCCCGGGAGGAGACCATGGATATCCGCCAGCTGCACTACTTTTTGACCCTGTGCGAAGAAATGAATTACACCCGCGCCGCACAGCGGCTGTTCCTGTCGCGGCAGGCGCTGCGCCAGAGCATCTCTGCGCTGGAAGCCGAAATGTGCGGGCCGCTGTTTATCAGCGCCCACCACAAGCTGGCGCTCACCGACCGGGGCATGAGCTTACAGCGCCATGCCGCCCCGGTGGTGGAGCAGTTCCAGCAGATGCAGGCCGCGCTGCGGGCAGAGATCCAGTCTGCCCAGCCGGTGCGCATCGGCATCAGCGTGGCGCTGGTACCGGACTATCTGCCCGGGCTGGAGACCCAGCTGGACAAGTTCCGGCAGCAGTACCCCCATGTGGAGATGCGGTTCCGCCTGCTGGACAACGACGCCGTGGCCGATGGGGTGGAGCAGGGCGAGCTGGACGCGGGTCTGGTCATCGACCTTGGCTGCGCCGCGCCGGTGCTGGCGCGCACCACCCTGCGCGCAGACCCCGCCTGCCTGCTGGTGCCCCGGGGACATCCCTTCTGGGAAAAGGAGCGCATCCCGCTGGCAGAGCTGCGCGGGCAGCGGGTGCTGCTGCCCAGCCTGCGGCAGGACCTGTTCAGTCCGCTGTGGTCGGCCTGTGCCCGGGCCGGGTTTGCGCCCAACGCCGAAATCGGCCCCAGCTTTTACCAGGCCTATTATCTGGTGCAGGAGCAGCTGTGCACCTGCCTGACCCGCTACGAGCCGGGCGCGCGCCGGGAGCTGGACCGGGTACGGGACGTGCTGCTGGAGGATATGCCCCCGCTGTGCGTCTCGCTGGTGCAGCGGCGGGACACCAGCTCTGCCTATATCGACCTGCTGCGCAGCTACCTGCTGGAGGTTCTGGGCAGCACCGCCAGCCTGCCGCCCCGCCGGGGACGGCCCGCAAAGCCCTTCTACACCGCACCGGTGCTTTCCAGCGCCGCCGCCAAGGCTGCCCCGGAGCATCCCGTCCCGGGCACCCAGCTGCCCTTTGCGGGCGGCAACAACTTCCGGGAGCTGGGCGGCTACCATGCCGACGAGGGCAAGACCGTAAAGTGGGGGCAGATCTACCGGGGTTTCCCCACCGGGCGGCTGACCACCGAAGCCGACCGCGCCCGGCTGGACGGGCTGGGGCTGCGGCTCATCCTTGACCTGCGCAGCGGCGCAGAAGCCGCAAAGCTGCCGGACTATGTGCCGGACGGCGCACGGCTGGTGCAGATCTGCGGCCTGCGGGATGCCACCGGGCAGGAGATCGATTTTTCGCCCAACGACATCCAGCGGCTGGTGCAGAGCGCCCCCGCCGGGATGAGCCTCACCCAGCTGATGTACCGGCAGATGCTCACCGGCAACAAGGCCTTCAAGGAGCTGTTCCGTGCGCTGGAAGCCGGCGAGACGCCCATCCTGTTCCACTGCACGGCGGGCAAGGACCGCACCGGTGTCGCTGCCATGCTGATCCTGCTGGCGCTGGGTGCCTCGGACGAGACCATCTGCGCAGATTATGCCCGCACCAACCTCTGCCGCGCCGCCGAGATCGAAAAGGCCATGGCTGACCATGCGGCGGAGATCGCCGCCGACCCGGCGCAGCGAATGCGCTGGCAGACCTCCGCCGGGGTAGACCCGGAGACTGCGCCCTTTGTGCTGCGCACCATCCGGCAGGACTACGGCAGCGCCGAGAGCTATCTGGAAGCCGAATACGGCCTGACCCCCGCCCGCCTGATGCGGCTGCGGCGGATGTATCTGGAGTGAGACGATTTTGAATGGCCTCCGCTTGCGCTCTGGCCATGTTCAGCGGAAAAATAATTTTAAATTTCGGGGTTCAGAAATGCCTGCGGGCGTTTCTGAACCCCATTTTCACGGGGAGGGGTCGTGAGCTGCCGCGCTGGTTTCCTGCGGAAACAGCCGCGCGGCGGGGGAAGCCTTCATGCGGAAAATTGATTTCCGTGGTAAACGTCGATTCCCTCTTGAAAAAAAGCCTGTTGTCCGATACACTGAAGATAACGAATCTTATAAGAAGGAATGAAACTGACCATGGCTGCAAAAACGCCTGCCCAGTGGAAAACACTGTTTGAAAACGTACCCTTCCACCGCGAAAACTATTATACCGGCCCCCTCGGCCCGGACTACACCCCCGGCGGCACCTGTCTGCGGCTGTGGGCACCCACCGCCGAGGCGGTCACTGTGACCTTATACCACAAGGGAGACGGCGGTGCCGTGCTGGGCACAAAGCCCCTTGTGCGCGGAGCGCAGGGGGTGTGGAGCGTCTGGCTGCCCGGGGAGCAGCACGGCCGCTACTATACCTTTGCCGTCACCGTGGACGGCGTCACCCGCGAGACCGGCGACCCCTACGCCCGAGCAGCGGGAGTGAACGGCGTGCGCAGCATGATCGTAGACCTTGCCCGCACCGCACCCTCCGGGTGGGAGCGGGATGTGCGCCCCAATATCCCCCCGGCGCAGCGCGCCGTGTGGGAGGTGAGCGTGCGGGACTTCTCGCAGGATGCCGCCAGCGGGGTGCGCCCGGCGTGGCGGGGTAAATATATGGCCTTTACCCAGCGGGGCACCACATTACACGGCGATGGCATCCACCCCACCTGCCTGAACTACCTCAAGCGGTTGGGGGTAAAATACGTCCAGCTGATGCCCGTTTTTGATTTTGGCAGCGTGGACGAGGCAAAACCCCTGCTGCGGCAATATAACTGGGGCTACGACCCCACCAACTTCAACGTACCGGAGGGCAGCTACTCCACCGACCCCACCCGGGGCGAGGTGCGCATCCGGGAGTGCCGCGAGATGATCGCCGCCCTCCATGCGGCGGGCATCGGGGTGGTGATGGACGTGGTGTATAACCACACCTACCGCACCGAGAACCCCCTGAACAATACCGTGCCTTACTACTTTTTCCGGCAGAACGCCGACGGCAGCTTTTCCAACGGCAGCGGCTGCGGCAACGAGTTTGCCAGCGAGCGCCCCATGGCGCGGCGGTACCTCATCGACTCCATCCTCTACTGGGCAAAGGAGTACCACATCGACGGCTTCCGGTTCGACCTGATGGGCCTGTACGACGCCGAGAGCATCAACGCGGTGCGCACTGCGCTGGATGCCCTGCCCGGCGGGCGGGACATCCTGCTGTACGGCGAGCCGTGGCAGGGCGGTGCCAGCCAGCTGCACCGGTACGAGGCCAACAAGGCGAATCTTGCCATGCTCAACGAGCGGGTGGGCATCTTCTGTGACGACACCCGGGACGCCATCAAGGGCGGCTGCTTCGATGCCCGGGAGCCGGGCTATGTGGAGGGCAAGCCCGGCAGCTTCTGGGATATCGGCGCAGCGGTGGCGGCATGGTGCCGCAGCGACCGTCTGCCGCCCCACGCGCCCAGCCAGATCGTGAGCTACGTTTCCGCCCACGACAACTTCACCCTGTGGGACAAGCTGCTCTGCGTCCGGTACGAAAAGCCGGAGTTCACCGCCCGGGACACTGTGGCGCTGGCACAGAACCGGCTGGCGGCGGGCATCTACCTGACCAGCTTCGGCCTGCCCTTCATGCAGGCGGGTGAGGAGTTTGCCCGCACCAAAAAGGGGGTAGGGAACAGCTACCGCTCCTCTCCCGCCCTGAACCGTCTGGACTGGAACCGCGCCGAACAGTACCACGCTCTCGTGGACTACTACCGGGGGCTTCTGGCGCTGCGGGCAGCCTTTCCCCGGCTGGGCAGCACCGACCGTCACGCCCCGGAGGCTTTGCAGTTCTTTGCGCTGGAACAGCCGCTGGTGGGCTGGATGCTGCCCGCCGTCTGGGGCGACGGCGCGGCGTGGAGCGCTCTGTGCGTCTTTTATAATCCCACCGAAACCACCCGCACCGTCTCCCTGCCCGCCGGGCAGTGGAAGCTGCTGAGTGACGGCACCTCCTCCAGCCTGTGGCGCGGCCCAAGCCGCATTTTTACCGGCAATGCCCCCCTTGCGCCGTATAGTGCAACTATTTTTGGTGCAGTGTGAATAAAGAACACCCCCTCAGTCAAAGCCTGACGGCTTTGACAGCTCCCCCAAAGGGACGCCTTATGGCGATGCCGCAAAGTTCCCCGTCAGCACAAAAGCCGTCCCCTTGGGGAAGGTGGCTGCGAACGTAGTGAGCAGACGGAAGGGGTATTTTCACAACAAAAAAGGCTGCTGCACATTCCGTGCAACAGCCTTTTTACTATTTTCAGTTATTCTCTGCGCCCTTTTCGCCAAGGGTGACGTTAACGGTCTGCATCTGACCGCCGCGTGCGACGGTGATCTCGATGGCGTCACCGGCCTTGTGGTTCTGCATCAGGGTGCCAAGGTCGCTCTGGGTGGCAACCTCGCTGCCGTCTACGCTCACGATGCGGTCACCGGCCTGCAAGCCCGCCTTGTCGGCAGGGCCGCCCTTGACCACTTCCACGATGTAGACACCGTAGGCGTTCACGCCCAGCTGGGCGGCGGTCTGAGCATCGGTCACGGCATAGTAGCTGATGCCCAGATAGGGACGCCCGGTCACATAGCCGTTTTCCAGCAGCTCCTGCGCCACCTTGACGGCGTCATTTACCGGGATGGCAAAGCCCAGACCCTCAGCATCGCTGTCGGAGGACTTTGCGTTGACGATGCCCACCAGCTCGCCGTTCATGTTGAACAGGCCGCCGCCGGAGTTGCCGGGGCTGACGGAGGCATCCATCTGGATCAGGGACATGGTGTTGACAGAGCTGGAACCCTGAATGCTGACGCTGCGGTTCAGTGCGCTGACGATGCCGCTGGTCACGGTGCCGCCCAGCTCACCCAGCGGGTTGCCCACAGCCATCACGCTCTGGCCCACCTTCAGGCTGTCGCTGTTGCCCACGGTGGCGGGGGTCAGGCCGTCAGCATCGATCTTGATGACCGCGATATCGCTGGTGGTATCTTCGCCCACAAGGGTGGCGGTGTAGTCCTTGTCACCAATGGTAACGGTGATGGTGGAAGCGCCGTCCACCACATGTGCACAGGTGAGGATGTAGCCATCCGAGCTGATGATGACGCCGCTGCCGGCGCCGCTCTCCACCTGGCTCTGGCCGTACCAGGACCACTGGGAGTAGACCACCTGCTCGGTGGTGATGACCACCACGCTGGGGCTGACCATCTCAGCCACCTGTGCGGTGCTCAGGCCGGTGCCGCTGGTGGCACTGATGGAATTGCCGGTGCTGTCGGTGCTGCTGTCAGAGCTGGCCGGGCGCTCCACCTGCTGGATGACCACCTTGCTGCCGCCGCCGTATTTTGCACCCACAAAGCCGCCTGCAAAGCCCATAGCTGCTGCCAGCACCAGCGCCACGGCGCTGCGTGCCAGTTTTCCGCCGTTGAGCTTCTTCTTGCGGCGGGGCTTTTCCGGCTGCGCCGGGGCGCTGTACTGCGGCTGCTCCGGCGGGAACGGCGGCACGCTGCCGCCATCTGCCGGGGCGGTATCGGCCGGACGCACAGGCTGTGCTTCCGGCTCGTTATACTGGTTCGCCGTGTTCATGCCGCTGCTGCCCACGTTGGGGTAGCCGGTCTCGTTATTGGAAGCGGAATAATCGTATTCCCACTTGTTCTCGTTTTCCATGTTACTACATCCTTCCCTCAAAGGCCGGTCCGCAGGGACATCTGTTCCTTTGAACTGTCCCTATTGTAACTGTCAAATGTGAAAATGAATCGCTTGCGCCGTGAAGAATATGTGAAATGCGGTCCTGTTTTTCCGCCCTTGACAGCAGCGTTTCTGCTTGCTATTGTAAGGGAAGAACATCGACCCGTCAAGGAGGAGCTTTTTATGGAACTGCACCGTACCGAACAGGGGTTTGCCCTGTATAAAGAAAAGGACTGCATCGGAGAGTGCCGCCTTTCTCCCGCCCCCAAGGGCGCACAGCTTGCCGCCCTGTGCATCCTGCCCCAGTGGCGGCGCAAGGGCTACGGCTCCTACCTGTTAAAAGAAGTATTGCGCAGCTTTGGCGGCTATGACCGGGAAGTTGCCACCGTGTTTACCGCCCCGCTGCCGGAAAACGCCGCTGAGCTTGCTTTCTGGGGCAAATTCGGCTTTGCCGCCGAGGGCGGGCAGCTGGTGCGCCGCCGCACCCCGGACCTGACGGCGGTCAAGTTCGTGCAGGACTTTTTAGCCGCCCGGCTAGTGCACCCGCAGCTGTGCGTGGACGCCACCTGCGGCAACGGCGGGGACACCGCCTTTCTGTGCAATCTGACCGCCCCCGCCGGGCGGGTGCTGGCTTTTGACGTGCAGCCCGAAGCCATCCGCTCCACCCGCACCCGGCTGGAACAGGCAAATGTGCCCGCCGAACGGTACAGCCTTATCTGCGGCAGCCACGCCGACTTATTACAGTATGTGCAGCCCAGCACTGCCGATGCAGTCATGTTCAACTTTGGCTGGCTGCCGGGGGCGGACCATGCGGTATTCTCCACCGCGCAGAGCAGCATCCCCGCCTTGCAGGCGGCGCTGCAGGCGGTGCGCCCCGGCGGCATCGTGAGCGCCATCCTGTACAGCGGGGCAGTCATCGGCTCGGACGAAAAACAGGCGGTGCTGCGTTTTCTGCGGGCACTTCCACTGAAAAGTTTCACCGTTCTGGTGTGTGATTTTGCCAATTGGGCCGAAACTGCCCCTCTGCCCTGCCTGATCCTGAAAAAATAACGAAAACCCTTGCATTATCACGCGTTTTCGTATAGAATAAGGTGCGTATGTGTAAAAATGCTTCTTCCGGCATCGCACAGTGATGCCGGAAGAAGTTCCATCCATTTCAGGAGAAATATCATCTATGACAAATCGTGAAGAGATCGAACGCCGCAGGACGTTCGCCATCATCAGCCACCCCGACGCAGGTAAGACCACCCTTACCGAAAAGCTGCTGCTGTACGGTGGAGCCATCAATCAGGCTGGTTCCGTCAAGGGCAAGCAGAGCGCCAAGCACGCCGTGTCCGACTGGATGGACATTGAAAAGCAGCGTGGTATCTCGGTCACCTCTTCGGTGCTGCAGTTCAACTACGCTGGCAAGTGCGTGAACATTCTGGACACCCCCGGCCATCAGGACTTCTCGGAGGATACCTACCGCACCCTGATGGCGGCAGACTCTGCCGTCATGGTCATCGACGCCGCAAAGGGCGTTGAGGCGCAGACCATCAAGCTGTTCAAGGTGTGCACCCTGCGCCACATCCCCATTTTTACCTTCATCAACAAGATGGACCGCGAAGCCCGCGACCCCTTTGAGCTGATGGAGAACATCGAGGAAATTCTGGGCATCAAGACCTACCCCATGAACTGGCCCATCGGCTGCGGCAAGGAGTTCAAGGGCGTGTTCGACCGCAACGCGCGCAAGGTGCTGGCTTTTTCCAGCGATGGCCGCGCCAACGGCGTGAAGAAGGTCAGCGAGACCGAGGCCGAGCTGGGCGACCCCGCACTGGACGAGCTGCTGACCCCCTATTTGCACCAGCAGCTGGTGGACGAGATCGAGCTGCTGGACGGCGCTGCCGAGGAGTTTGATCTGGACAAGGTGCTGCGCGGTGAGCTGAGCCCCGTGTTCTTCGGCTCTGCATTGACCAACTTCGGCGTGGAGCCCTTCCTTGAAAACTTCCTGCGGCTCACCCCCACCCCGCTGGCCCGCGTGGACAGCCTGACCGGCGAGCCGGTGGACCCCTGCCGGGACGAGTTCTCCGCCTTTATCTTTAAAATTCAGGCCAACATGAACAAGGCCCACCGCGACCGTATTGCCTTTATGCGCATCTGCTCCGGCAAGTTCGAGCGCGGCATGGAGGCCTACCATGTGCAGGAGGGCAAGAACATCAAGCTGGCCACCGGCACCCAGCTGATGGCGCAGGACCGCGCCATCGTGGACGAGGCCTACGCCGGCGACATCATCGGCCTGTTTGACCCGGGCATCTTCTCCATCGGCGACACCCTGTGCACCGGCAAAAAGAAGGTCCAGTTCGCGGGCATCCCCACCTTCTCCCCGGAGCACTTTGCCCGCATTGAGCAGAAGGACACCATGAAGCGCAAGCAGTTCGTGAAGGGTATGGAGCAGATCGCGCAGGAAGGCGCCATCCAGATCTTCCGCGAGGTCGGCGGCGGCATGGAAGAAGTGGTGGTCGGCGTGGTCGGCGTGCTGCAGCTGGAAGTGCTGGAGTACCGTCTGAACACCGAGTACAACGTGGAGATCCGCATGCAGCAGCTGCCCTTTGAGCAGCTGCGCTGGGTGCAGAACGACCCCGACACCTACAACCTGCGGGATCTGGACCTGACCAGCGACACCAAGGCTGTGGAGGACATGAAGGGCAACCGCCTGCTGCTGTTCACCTCCGACTGGGCGGTGCGCTGGGCCGAGACCCACAACGAGAGCTTGCAGCTGAGCGAGTTCGGCAACATCTGATAAAAGAGCGCTGCGGAGTGCACCTGCGCTCCGCAGTTCTTTTTTATAGAATAAAAAACACAACAAAGTATGCCAGACATTGGAATGAGGGTTCCCATTGCGGGGAACACTGCTGGCATGGAGGGTAAAGTATATGCAGAATATCAATATTGGCAAAAGCGGTATTGCCGTGCCGTTTCTGGGCATGGGTACATGGGCCATCGGCGGCGGTGCATGGTGGGGCGATAACGACGATGCACTGTCCGTAAAGGCCATCCAGACCGCCGTGGAGCAGGGCATCCAGTGGATCGACACTGCACCCATCTACGGGCTGTACCACAGCGAGGAAGTGGTTGGCGAAGCCATGAAGCACATCGACCGCGACAAGGTGGTGCTTTCCACCAAGTGCGGCCTGGAGTGGCGGCACGAGACCCCCATCCTGCACAAGGTGGTGGACGGGGTACAGGTGTACCGCGACCTCTCCGCCAAGAGCATCATTGAGGACGTGGAGGACAGCCTGCGCCGTCTGCACACCGACCATCTGGACGTGCTGTACACCCACTGGCAGAGCCCGGATTTCGGCGTGTATCCGCTGGAAGAGACCATGGAAGCCATGATGAAGCTGAAAGAGCAGGGCAAGATCCGCGCCATCGGTGCTTCCAACGTCACCTCCGATATCATCCGGGGCTACTGCCGCTACGGCCAGCTGGACGTCATTCAGGAAAAGTACAGCCTGCTGACCCGCCGCATTGAAAAGCAGCTGCTGCCCACCTGCAAGGAGCTGGGCGTTTCGGTACAGGCGTATTCCCCGCTGGAGCAGGGGCTTCTGACCGGCAAGGTGACCATGGACACCACCTACCCGGAGGGCAGCACCCGCAACACGAACCCCTGCTTCCAGCCCACCCGCCGGGCACAGGCGCTGGAACTGCTGGCAAAGTGGGGCGATCTGACCGAGAAGTACGACTGCACCATGGCGCAGCTGGTCATTGCCATGACCGCCCGCATGATCCCGGGGCTGCACGTTCTGTGCGGTGCCCGCAAGCCGGAGCAGGTACTGGATAACGCCGGTGCCATGCACATCAAGCTGGACGGCGCCGACGCCGTCCGCATGAAGTGGGACGTGGACGCGATCTCCTGAGGATAAACCAAACAACACCGGAGCATCTTCGGACGCTCCGGTGTTGTTTTTTATCTCTTATTCTCCTCTTGCTAGCGCCTGCAGCTTTTGCTTATCCAGCACCTGCACGCCGCCGCGGTACAGCCGCACCCAGCCCTCCTGCGCAAAGTATTTGAGCATCCGGCTCACCACCTCGCGGGCAGAGCCCATGTACTTTGCCATCTGGTCGTGGGTCATGCGGAGGTCCGCGCCGCCGGTCTTGGCAAGCTCGTCGGTCAGAAAAATGGCAAGCCGCCGGTCAGCGCTCATGAACAAAATCTGCTGCATCGTCCACATGGTGTCGGAAAAGCGCTCTGCCGTCATCTGGTAGGCGTAGCAGCGCACATAGACGTTTTCCTGCATCAGCTGTCGGAAGATGCCCGCGCTGATGCACAGCGCTTCGGTGTCCTCCTCCGCATCGATGTAGAGGTCGATGTTCACCGCTTCCATCACGCAGGAGGCGGACAGAATGCACACCTCCCCGCCGAACAGGCGGTACAGTGTCACGTCCCTGCCGTCCTCGGACAGCAGATAGGAGCGCAATTGCCCGCTGCGCAGCAAAAGGATGCCCACACAGCTTTCCAGCGGGCTGTGCACCCGGGCGCCCTTGGCGTAGTGCACCGGGCGGGTAAAGCGGCACAGCCGCTCCTGTTCTTCCGGAGTCAGCTGCTCCCAGAATGGGAAAGCACAGGCCAGACACCGTGCGTGCGGAGATGCTTCAGCCATGCGGTTCACCCCTTTCGCAGCGCCTTGGCGGCTTCCGTGCCAGCCAGTGCGCCCTCGTAAACGGCCTTTGCCACCTGCAACAGCCCGCCGGTGCAGTCTCCGGCGGCGTATAGGCCGGGCACGGTGGTCTGCATTTTGTCGTCCACCACGATGCGGCTGCCCTCTACGGCAGCGCCCAGCTTTCGGGCAAGTGCGGTACTGCCCGCCACGCCCAGCGCCACAAATACGCCGGATACTGCCCGCACCGCGCCGTCTGCCAGCTGCACGCCGGTGACGGTCTGCTCGCCCAGAATGGCCTCCACCTTTTGGGTGCAGACGCTCACCTCGGGCGGGAAGTCTGCGGTCAGGGCTGCGCCGTTCGTCAGCAGAGTGACGCTTTTTACCACCGGCAAAAGCGCCTGCACCTCATGCAGGGCGTACTCGCCGCTGCCCAGCACCGCCACATCCTTTCCGCGGTAGAAAAAGGCGTCGCAGGCTGCGCACCAGCTTACGCCGTGGCCTTCCAGCCCGGTCAGCCCCGGAATGCGGGGCACCGCGCGGGAAGCACCCGTTGCCAGAATGACCGCGTCTGCCGGGTACGCGCCTGCCAGCGTTTCCACGGTCAAACGGTCGGTCCATGTCAGCCCCACGGCCTCGGTCTGCACGAATTGCACCCCCAGCCGCCGGGCGTTCTCGATGCTGCGGCGTTCCAGCTCCGGCCCGGAGACCGGCTGGGCGAAGCCGTAATAATTTTCGATTTTTTCGGCGCGCGCCAGCGCCCCGGAGCCCTTGGTCAGCACGGTGGTCTGCACCCCGGCGCGCACGGCGTACAGGGCAGCGGACACCCCCGCCGGGCCGGAACCTACGATGACGATGTTGGACATGGTGTTGCTCCTTTGCATGGTTCATTGCCCTTATTATACACCAAAGCCGCGCAGATTTCTGTGACCGGGTCGCAAAAACTTTTTGGGCGGCGGGCACTGTTCAAGCTCCGGGGCGTGTGCTATACTGTTGTCATGTTGAAATTTCTGCCACAGGGGGCTTTTGCTTTATGTCCAAACAACGTCTGCTTTTTATCACCACCGGCGGCACCATTGCCAGCGTGCGCACCCAGCAGGGGCTGAAGCCCGTGCTTTCCAGCGAGGAGCTGCTTGCGCATCTGCCGGAATTGAAGGAGCTGTGCTGCCCGGAAACGCTGGCGCTGTGCAGCATCGACAGCACCGACCTCGGGCAGGAGCACTGGCTCATGATGGCACGCGCCATTCAGGAAAACTACGCCTTGTACGATGGCTTTATCATCTGCCACGGCACGGATACGCTGGCGTACTCTGCGGCGGCGCTCTCTTATCTGATCCAGAACGCGGATAAGCCCATCATCCTCACCGGCGCGCAGCAGCCCATCTCCAACGAGATCACGGATGCCAAGAAAAACCTGCGGGACAGCGTGGTCTGCGCCATCGACCCGGGCAGCCGGGGCGTGATGGTGGTGTTTGGCGGGCACGTCATCGCGGGCACCCGCGCCAAGAAGAACAAGACCATCAGCTACGATGCCTTTGCGTCGGTCAACTTCCCGGCGCTGGCGCTGGTGCAGGGCGACCGGCTGGTACGGTATGTGGCTTCGCCCTGGCCCACCGGCCCGGTGGAGTTTGGCCGGGCGCTGAACCCAAAAGTGTTCCTGCTCAAGCTGACCCCCGGCCTTGGGCCGGAACTTATCCCGGCCATCTTTCAACAATATGACTGCGTCATTGTGGAAAGCTTTGGCGTGGGCGGCATTCCCCAGCGGCTCATGGATGCCTTCACCGGACTGAAATTCAAGGAACTGGCGTGGTTTGAGAACCCCAGGGAAAAGACTCTGAAAAATGGTAAACCGCGTGCGCGCCGGGCCAAGTGGCTGCCGGAGCGGGAGGTGGATCTGGTGTATCTCTACTCCGACCACTATCTTGACGCAAGAAATCCGACTCCCGTCCAAACCGACTTTTTCACCGTTACAAGGACGGACGCCTGGGGCGTGAGCACCTGGTTCATGTGTACCCCGGAGGCCGCCGAAAAACTGATTGCTATGGATTATGACAATCTGGCCGTAAAGGAAACCACCATTGTGGGATAGGAGAAAATGAATGATGACTTTGGAAC
>OIME01000103.1_pt1 | contig 12457 bp, 10 predicted proteins | sample 1584751 | NCBI WGS metagenome assembly OIME01 (sample SAMN02674597, study PRJEB24791) | human gut metagenome, SKBSTL013 | isolation source: stool | host: Homo sapiens | place: USA
TTCTGGGGGGCGAAGCTGGTGGGGCTTGCCTATCTGGCGGCGGCCTTTCTCCGCTGCAGCTGGACGCTGAGCTACTGGAAGCAGGAAACACCCAAGGAGGAACTGAAGACCCTGCTGCTGCTCGCGCTTGCACCGGCGGCAGGCTTTTTGCTGCAAGGCTGGCTGCCCGGGCGCGGGCTGCTGTGCTGCGGCATTACGCTGGGGCTGGTGTGCGTGTATGTGCTGGTGTTGCAGACCAAGTTCACGGTGGACACCCTGACCGGCGTCAGCAATCGCATCGTGGCGCTGCGGTATCTGGAAAGCGAACTGCCCTATTACCGCCGCCACCCCAACCGCTCGCTGCACTTCCTCATGATGGACATGGACCACTTCAAGCACATCAACGATGAATACGGCCACCTGGAGGGGGACGCTGCGCTGGTGCTGCTGGCAGGCATTTTGAAAAAGGTGTGCGCCAACTACAACGGCGTGCTGGCGCGCTACGGCGGCGATGAATTCTGCATCGCCTGCGGCTGCAACAGCGTGGAGGTGCGCACCCTGATCGCCTCCATCCAGCGGGAGCTGGACGCAGCCAACGCCGCCTCCGGCAAGCCCTACCAGATCGAGATCAGCATCGGCTGCGCCCGCCTTGAGCCGGACATCGCCACCGTGCACGACCTGATCGATAAAGCCGATCAGGAGATGTACCACCTCAAGACCCGCAAGCGCGGAGTTTCCTAAAATAAAGAAGGCACCTGCAACCCTTCCTGTCTGTGCGTTGGCACCCGAAGGCGTTTGCGGGTGCTTTTTCTTTGACCTGTTGAGAGCCAAGAAGCAACCCCGCAGTGCGGATGTTTCCGCAGGAAACAGGCACTGCAAATGCCGTTTCCCTCTACGACCCCTCCTGTGAAAAAGCAATTTCGAAACGCCCGCAGGCGTTTCGAAATTGTAAATCAAAATAATTCTTCCGCTGAAGATGACCAAAGCAAAGCGGAGGCCATTCAAAATCGTCCCGCCCCGCGCTTTCTAAACGTTTTTTACCCTTCTGCCCTTGCATCCCGGGGTGGAACGCGGTATTCTTATAGAATAGACCGGAACCGCGACAGCACAGGGGAGGGAGACCACATGGACGCACAGGAGATCCGCGCATTGCTGGGCAAAAGCATCTTTGAGCGGGCACAGAAGTACCGCAAGCGCATCCTGCAAAGCAGCTGCACCACCAACGAGGACGGGGTGCGGCACCTGACAGCGCTGGTGCAGGGCAGCGGGCCGGACTGCTATTATACGCAGGTCTGGCTGCGGGAAAACGGCAGCTTTGTCAGCGCCTCCTGCGACTGCCCCTATAATCAAAACGGCGACGGCACCTACTGTAAGCACATCGGCGCGCTGCTGCTGCAGGACGCGGAAAAGAACCCGCCTGCCCCGGAAAAAAAGCCGGAGAGCATCCCCGGGGTGCAGCGGGGCGTTGCCGGGCTGAACCCGGAGCCCCGCAAGGACAGTTACAGCGCCGGGCTGGATATGCTGTTCGGCCGCAAGTGGCGGGGCGAGGAGCCGGAAACCGACTATGAGGCCCAGCTGCTGCTGAAGCGCTACCAGCGGGAGGATGCGCAGCCCCAGCCCCAGAACGCTGCCCAGCGCACCGGCTTTGCTCTGCTGGAACCGGAGCTTACGCCGCACAATGGCCGTATCTGGCTGCGGCTGCGGGTCTCGGATGGCATCGGCGGGCGGCAGTATCTGATAAAAAGCATTCCGCAGTTTCTGGATGCAATCGAGCGGGGCGAAAGCGTCAGCTACGGCAAATCGCTGGCTTTTGTGCACCGGTGGGACGCCTTTGCCCCGGATGCGCAGCAGCTGCTGCGGCTGCTGCGCCGTCAGGTGAGCGCCCGGCAGGCGTTTGAAGCTGAGGGTACCATGCGCTCCGGCTGGGAGAAAGGCCCGGCGGGCGGTCTGCCGTTGACCGGCGAGGGGCTGGATGCTCTTGTGGAGCTTTACGCTGCCGAGGGCGTTGTGGGCGGCTATACCCTTAAAGAGGGTCTGCCGGTCATCAGCCTGAAGGTGGAGCGCCGCAAGGGCGGCGTGCAGCTGAGCTGTACCCCGGCGCTCAGCGGGGTGCAGGGGCTGGACTATGCCTATCTGCTGGGCGAAACTACCCTCTGGCGGATGCAGCGGGAGGAATGCCGCCGGGTGCTGCCGGTGCTGGAGACCTTTGGCGGGCGCAGTTTGTTCTTTACCAGCGCGGATGCCGCTGCCTTTTGCAGCTATGTGCTGCCGGAACTGGGCAACCGGGTCAACATCGTGGACCCCGACCGGCTGCTGCTGAACCAGATCCCGCTGGAGCCGGTGGTGCAGTTTTATCTGGATGCCGACCGGGGGCTTACCGTCACGGCGTACCCGGTCTTTCTGTACGGAGAGGACAGGGTAGCCCCCGGCGAGCCGGTGCCGCCCGACCTTTTGCGGGATGCCCGCACCGAGAACCGGGCAAAGCGGCTGCTGGAGACCTATCTGGAACCCGAGACCGGTAAGCCGGGGCATTACAGCCTTTCCGGGGAAGAAGCTCTTTTCCAGCTGCTGGAAGAGGGCATTCCCGCCCTGCTGGCCATGGGCGAGGTGTACCAGACCGACGCCTTCCGCAACCTGCAGGCCGCCCCGCCTAAAATTTCGGTAGGGGTTTCGGTGCACGGCAGTGTGCTGGATCTGGAAGTGGACACCGGCGCCTTCCCGGTGGAGGAACTGCGGGAGCTTTTGCAGTCCCTGCACCAAAAAAAGCGCTATCACCGCCTGCGGGACGGCAGTCTGCTGCGGCTGGACGACAGTCTGGAAGGGCTGGACGAGCTGAACGACACGCTGGAGCTTTCCGGCGCAAAGCTGAAGGACGGCCACGCCGCCCTGCCGCTCTACCGTGCCCCTACGCTGGACTGGGCGCTTTCGGGGCAGAACGGTCTGCGGTTCGACCGGGACGATGCTTTTCGGCGCATCAGCCGCAGCTTCCACGCCGTGCGGGACAGCGAGTATACCCCGCCGCTCTCCCTGCAAAAGACCCTGCGCAAATACCAGCGGGACGGCTACCGCTGGCTGCGCACACTGGATGGCTACGGCATGGGCGGCATTCTGGCCGATGATATGGGTCTGGGCAAGACCGTGCAGGTGCTCAGCTATCTGCTGGCCATGAAGGAGGGCGGGCAGCGGCTGCCCAGCCTTATCGTCTGCCCGGCGTCGCTGGTGCTGAACTGGCAGGAGGAATGCCAGAAGTTCACCCCGCAGCTGCAAAGTGTTGCCATGGACGGCGATGCCGCCCACCGCGCCGCGCTGGTCGATGGGTGGGCGCAGGCGGATATCGTCATCACCAGCTACGATCTGCTGCGCCGGGACGAAAAGCTGTATGCCGGGCAAAGCTTTTACGCCTGCATTCTGGACGAAGCGCAGGCCATCAAAAACCACACCACCCAGAAATACAAGGCGGTGTGCCGGGTGAACAGCCGGGTGCGCTTTGCCCTGACCGGCACCCCGGTGGAGAACCGCCTGGGCGAACTGTGGAGCATCTTCTCCTTTTTGATGCCCGGGTATCTGCCCCCCTACAAGACCTTCTGCGCCCGGTTTGAAAAGCCCATCGTGCAGGACGAGGATGCCAACGCCGTGCGGCGGCTGAACCAGTTCACCGGCCCCTTCATCCTGCGGCGCATGAAGTCCGAGGTGCTGCGGGAGCTGCCGCCCAAAACCGAGAATGTGCGCCGCGTTGAGCTGGAGACCGAGCAGCGCAAGCTGTATCTGGCAGCGGTGGTGGACGCCCGCGAAAAGCTGCGGGCGGCAAAGCCGGAGGACAAGATGACCGTGTTTGCCGTGCTGATGCGGCTGCGGGAGATCTGCTGCGACCCGCGTCTTGTGGCAGACAACTGGACCGGCAGCAGCGCCAAGCTGGAAGCCTGTCTGGAGCTTGTCACCGAGGCAGTGGCAGGCGGGCACCGCATTCTGCTGTTCAGCCAGTTCACCTCCATGCTGGAACTGCTGGCAAAGCGGCTGGACGAGGCCGGGGTGAGCCACTTCACCCTGCAAGGCTCTACCCCGAAGCCGGTGCGTGCCGAGCAGGTGCGCAGGTTCAATCAGGGCGAGGCGGACGTCTTTCTGATCTCGCTGCGGGCGGGCGGCACGGGCCTCAACCTGACCGCCGCTGATATCGTCATCCACTACGACCCGTGGTGGAACGTCGCCGCCCAGAATCAGGCCACCGACCGCGCCTACCGCATCGGCCAGCAGAACCCGGTGCAGGTGTATAAGCTCATTGCACAGGATACCATTGAAGAAAAAATCGTGGAATTGCAGCAGGCCAAGCAGTCGCTGGCCGACACCGTTACCGGCGGGGCAGACGGCGCGATTTTGTCCATGAACCCCGAACAGCTGCTGCAGCTGCTGGGAGAAGAAGCATAAAGGAGTGTATCCATCATGAAGGTTTGGGATCTGCATGGCGATACCCTGTACGAACTGCGCCGCGCCGAAAAGGCGGGCGCACCCAAAAGCTTTTTGCACAACGATCTGCATATCGACCTTGAAAAATTGCAGCAGGGGGATTATCTGCTGCAATGCTTTGCGGCCTATGTGGATCTGGCCGACCCCGCTCCCGGGGCCGACCCGCTGGTAAGCGTGCTGGAAGAGATCGACATCTTCAAGCGGCTCATGGCAGCTTACCCGGAAAAGATCGCCCCGGTGTACACCGCCGCCGACCTTGAGCGCAACCGCGCCGAGGGCAAACTCAGCGCCATGCTGACGGTGGAAGAGGGCGGCTGCTGCAAGGGCAGTCTGGGCGTGCTGCGGCGGCTGCAGGAACTGGGCGTGCGCATGATGACCCTGACATGGAACTACCCCAACGAGCTGGCAGCCCCCAACGCAAACCCCGGCGGGCCGCTGGTGGCCAACACCGAGACCGGCCTGACCGAGCAGGGCTTTGCCTTTTTGGAGGAGATGGAAAAGCTGCACATCACCGCAGACGTGAGCCACCTTTCCGATAAGGGCTTCTGGGACATCGCAAACCACAGCACCCGTCCCTTTGCGGCAAGCCACTCCAACTGCCGTGCCCTGTCGCCCCACAACCGCAACCTGACCGATGAGATGATCCGCGCACTGGCAGAAAAGGGCGGCATTGCAGGGCTGAACTACTGCGCCTCCTTTGTGGACGCAGACTCGGCACACCCCAAGCTTTGCCGCAGCACAGTGGAGCGGCTGGCAAAGCACGCCGCACACTTCAAGCAGGTGGGCGGTATTGAGGTCATCAGCCTTGGCAGCGATTTTGACGGCATCGGCGGTCAGCACGAGCTGGAAACGGCGGCAGATATGCCGCTGCTGGCCGAGGCACTGCGCCGCGAGGGCTTTACCGAGGACGAGGTGGAGGCCATCTACTGGCGCAACGCATACCGCTTCTTTAAAAACAATCTGTAATATCAAGTCGAAAAATTGCAAAAATGCCCGGAGATGCCCTGCTGTGTGCGGGTATCCCGGGCTGTGTATTGCCCTGCGAGGGGAGGTTTTATATGGTCTGAGGCGCGCGTCCCCTGAAAAAGAACAAACGACTTGGAAAGATAAGAGGAATTATAACAATGGGTATCACGATTTCGCCGTGGATGATGGCGTTTCTCATGCTGATGACCGGCTTTGCAGGCTTTGTGGATTCGGCAGCCGGCGGCGGTGGGCTGATCAGTCTGCCTGCCTATCTGTTTGCCGGGCTGCCGCCCCACTACACCTATGCCACTAACAAGTTCAGCGCTGCCTGCGGCACGACCTTTGCCACGGCAAGCTTTTTCAAAAGCGGTGCCATGAACGTGAAGGTGGGTGTTCTTGCGGCCATCGGCAGCTTTGCAGGCAGTGCGCTGGGCGCGCACATCGTGCTGCTGCTCAGCGATGAGATGCTGCGCACCATGATGTTCATCATCCTGCCGGTGGCGGCGGTCATCATTCTGTGGCAGCGCAACCTGCCGGACGAGAACCGGGACGACGGCACGCTGGATCTGAAAAAGATTTTACTGGCGCTGGCCATCGGCTTTGGCATCGGCCTGTACGACGGCGTTATGGGCCCGGGCACCGGAACCTTTGCCATCATTGCCTTTACCACCCTGATGGGCTTTGACCTGCGCACCGCAAACGGCAACGGCAAGGTGCTCAATCTGGCCAGCAACTACGCCAGCCTGTTCACCTATCTGATGAACGGTCTGGTGGTGTTCCACATCGGCATCCCCTGCGCCATCAGCAACATTCTGGGCAACCTGCTTGGCTCCCATTTTGCCCTGAAAAAGGGTGCCCGCTTCATCCGCCCTATGATGCTGGTGGTGCTGGTGCTGCTGCTGGGCAAGCTGATCTCGGACGCGGTGCTGTAAGGGCAAGGCGGGACGATTTGGAATGGCCTCCGCTTTGCTCTGGCCATAATCAGCGGAAAGAATATTTTATTTGTAGTTCCGAAACGCCTGCGGGCGTTTCGGAACTACTTTTTCACGGGTAAAAACAAAGTCGGGCAGCCCGCGGGCTGTCCGACTTGTTTTTGCGAATAGGTTTTATTCCAACGTCAGCTCTTTATCAAAGAACGCGATGCCGAATGCGCCGGGGCCGGTGTGGGTGCCGATGACGCAACCGATCTGGCGCACCAGCGGTGCGTCCAGATGCAGGTTGTCCTGCAGGTAGGTCAGCAGCGGCTGCAGCTCCCGGTGGTTGACGGTGTAGCCCAGCAGCGGGGTGTAGCCCGGGTGGATGCCGCCCATCTCGTCGATCTTCTTGAACAGCGCCACATACACGCCGGGCAGACCGCGCGCCTTACCGGCCAGCGCCACCTTGCCCTCTATGACGGCGAGGATGGGCTTGATGCCCAGCATACCGCCCGCCACAGCTGCGGCGGCGGACAGTCTGCCGCCCTTGCGCAGGTACTTCAGATCGTCCACGGCAGCTACCAAATGCAGGTGCTGCTTGGCCTTTTCCAGATCGGCGGCGATCTGGGTGATCGTCTTACCGGCGTCCCGCAGCTGCACAGCCAGCCGCACCAGCAAGGACTGCCCCAGACAGACGTTCTCGGTGTTCACGAACACCACATTATCCACGTTGGCAAGGTCGGCAGCAAGTCTGGCGCACTGACCGGTGCCGGACAGCGCATCGGACAAAAAGATGCCCAGCACCTCGTCTCCGGCGGCAGCGGCGTCCAGATACAGCCGCTCGAACTGCTCCGGGCTGGGCTGGCTGGTGGTGGGCAGCTTGCGGCAGGCTGCCAGATGGGTATAGTATTCGCTGGGGGTCATGTCGATGCCGTCCCGCAGGACGGTGCCGTCCTCCAGCGTCACGTTCAGGGGAATCACAGTCACGCCCAGCTGCTGCGCCTCGGCGGGCAGGATGTCGCAGGCGGAATCGGTGAGGATACGGATCATAATAATACCTCCGGTCTACCGGTAAAATACAGTATACGCAACGCTTTTGTTAAAAAGGTTGGAAATTATTATACCACCATTTAGGGCGATGTGTCAATGATTTGCATAAATTTGCCGCGACAGAACGCCCAAACCTTGCGCACCCGGCGGCAGATATGGTACTATAACCGGGAACGAATCACAGCAGGAGGAGGGAGACCGACCATGCACAAGCTGAACCCCCGCACCGCCGCGCTGCTTTCGGCCTTTGGCTGGGCGGTGGGGTATCTGCTGGCGGGCAAGGTGCTGGCGGTGCTGCTGCCCGTGCCGCCCGGCGGCGCGGCGCGGTTTTTCCGGGTCTGCCTGCTGGCTCCGCTGGCGGAGGAAGGGGTGTTCCGGGGCGCAGTGCAGCGCCGGGCGCAGCCGCTGGGCAGGGGACAGGCTATTCTTTTGCAGGCGGCGCTGTTCGCCTTGCAGCACGGCAGCGCTGCCGCCATGGCCTATGCGCTGGTGTGCGGGCTGGGTCTGGGGTGGCTGGCCGACCGCACCGGGCATCTCTGGCCGGGGATGCTGCTGCACAGTGCAAACAATCTGCTGGTGCTGGCGATGGGATGAGAGGATGGGATACATGACCGATTTTGAACTGATGGGTCTTGCGCTGGAAGAAGCCGCCAAAGCCGCCGCCTTGGGCGAGGTGCCGGTGGGCGCGGTGGTGGCGCGACACGGCGAGGTGGTGGCTACGGCGCACAACACCCGGGAGACCGAGAAAAACGCCCTGCACCACGCGGAGCTGCTGGCCATTGATGCCGCCTGCAAGGCGCTGGGCGGCTGGCGGCTGTGGGAGTGCGAGCTGTTCGTCACCTTAGAGCCCTGCCCTATGTGCGCGGGCGGCATCATCAACAGCCGTCTGCGCCGGGTGGTGTACGGTGCTGCCGATACCAAGGCCGGGTGCTGCGGCTCGGTGACCGACCTGTTCGCGCTGCCCTTCAACCACCATCCGGTGGTGGAAAAGGGGCTGCGGGAGGCCGAGGCGCAGCAGCTTTTGCAGGCGTTTTTTGTTTCCCTGCGGGAAAAGCGGGCAGGCAGACCCCGCTGGAAGCCACCGGTGCCCGAAAACAGGGGAAAATAAGGAAAAATAGTGGGAACTGCGTAAAAAATTGCAGTTCCCACTTTCTTTTTGGGCTGGATTGTGGTATATTATTCAATGGAATCTTGTCGAAACCCATCGCAACTGCAGGCAGGCACGCCAAAGCACCGGACCTTTGCCGGACACATAAACGGAACGCTGCACTGTCTGGGGATGGGCACAGGGTTTTTCCGGTTCGGGCACTGCGCCCGGCCGAGAATACCGAACAGGAGGGATACACTCTTGTACGAGGACGAGTTTGAACTGACCTTTCAGGTGCCGGAGGAAGAGAGCGCACCGGAGCCCCTTGCCGCACCGGCTGCAAAGCCGGCTGCGCCGATGGAGCCGGTGGCGGACGAGCCTACCCGCATCATGACGCTGGGAAAAACGGCAGCGCCTGCGGTGGACGAACCCACCCGGGTGATCACGCTGGAAAAGCCCGCAGAGCCGCCTGCGGTGGAGCTGCCCGAAGAGCCTGCGCCGGAGCCTGTAAAAGAGCGGCCTGCCCCTGCCGCACCCGCTGCGGTGCGCCGGGTGCTGATCTCCGGCGGCGACCGGGGCATCGGTGCTGCCGCTGCCCGCGCCTTTGCGGCAGCAGGGTATCAGGTGGCGGTGCTCTACCGTCAGAACGCCGCCGCTGCCGCTGCGCTGGAACAGCAGCTGCCCGGGTGCATCGCCATCCAGTGCGATGTAGCCAGCCGCGCCAGCTGTGAGCTGGCGTTCCATGCAGTGGAGCAGGCCATGGGCAGGGTGGATGTGTTGGTGTGCAACGCCGGCATCGCGCAGCAGAAGCTGTTTACCGACATCACCCCGGAGGAGTGGCAGCGGATGCTGGACGTGAACCTGAGCGGCGCGTTCCACCTGTGCCAGCTGGCACTGCCCGGCATGATCCGCCGCAAGCAGGGCCGTATTCTGACCGTGAGCAGTATGTGGGGTCAGACCGGCGGCAGCTGCGAGGTGCACTATTCCGCCGCGAAAGCCGGGCTCATCGGCCTGACCAAGGCACTGGCCAAGGAAGAGGGCCCCAGCGGCATCACGGTGAACTGCGTAGCGCCCGGGGTCATCGAGACCGACATGATGGCGGCCTTTACCGCCGAGGACAAGGCGGCGCTGGCCGAGGAGACCCCTGTGGGGCGGCTGGGCACCCCGGAAGAAGTTGCAAAGCTGCTGGTCTTTTTGGCCGGCGAGGATGCCGGATACATCACCGGACAGGTGTTCGGGGTGAACGGCGGCCTTGTGATCTGATGCACAGGGCAATATTACACGATTTTCCCCGGAGTGGGAAGGAGAGAAAAAATGGGCATGACTTTGAAGGAACTGTTGACTAAGGGCGAGGGCACCCTCTCTGCACAGGAGGCCAAGGCGTTGGCGGCACAATGCCGCATGGATGTAGACACCCTCTACACCCTGCTGGAGGAGCGCGGCATCAAGATCCTGGAGGAGGAGAACGAGCCGAGTCTGGACGTGGACAGCATCATTGCTGAGGTGGAGAACGCCGAGAACAACAACGATGACATGGGCCTTGCCGATGAAAACGAAGAGGATGCCGAGGAGAACCCGGCAGACCTGAAGGCTGCCATGGATGAGCTGCTGGACGACCCGGTGAAGAACTACCTCAAGCAGATCGGTCAGATCCCGCTGCTGAGCGCCGAGCAGGAGGTGGAGCTGAGCCGCCGCATCCATGCCGGTGCCGAGGCTGCACACATTTTGCAGGCAGACCGCCAGAAGTACGGCGCACCGGAGTACATCAAGAAGAACAGCGCCCGCTTCTCCTTTGAGGAGGACGAGAACAGCCGCAGCTACACCGAGGATCTGGACGAGGACGGCGAAAAGTCCGCCGAGGATGCCGAGGAAAAGGCAGACGAGGAAAAGGCCATGGAGGCCGTGGAGAACGGCCCCCTGAGCGAGGAACGCCGTCAGGAGCTGCTCAAGACCCGCCGCGACGGCCTGAACGCCCGCCGCAGCCTGAGCGAGGCAAACCTGCGTCTGGTGGTGTCCATCGCCAAGAAGCATGTCGGCCATAATCTGGCCTTCCTTGATCTCATTCAGGAGGGCAACATCGGCCTCATCAAGGCCGCCGAGAAATTCGACTGCGACCGCGGCTTCCGCTTCTCCACCTATGCTACCTGGTGGATCCGTCAGGCCATCACCCGCGCCATCGCGGATCAGGCCCGCACCATCCGCATCCCGGTACACATGGTGGAGACCATCAACCGGATGCGTCAGGCCACCAACCAGCTGGTGTACCAGAACGGCCACGAGCCCACCCCGGAAGAGCTGGCAAAGGCCATGGACATGAGCGTGGAGCGCGTGCGCGAGATCCAGCGCATGGCACAGGAGCCGGCAAGTCTGGAAAGCCCCGTGGGTGAGGAAGAGGATTCCTCTCTGGGCGATTTCGTCGCCGATGAGAACGCCGAAGCTCCCGGCAAGGCAGCTGACCGCGCCATGGTGGCACAGCAGATCAATCTGGCACTCAAGAGCCTGACCCCCCGCGAGGAAAAGGTCATCCGCCTGCGCTTTGGTCTGGACGATGGCCGTCCCCGCACGCTGGAAGAGGTCGGCCGCGACTTCGGCGTCACCCGTGAGCGTGTGCGCCAGATCGAAGCCAAGGCTATCCGCAAGCTGCACAGCCGCAAGTGCCTGACCCTGCTCAATGGCCTGATCGAGTAATACTAAAAAATAGAGACACCGGAGCGTCTGTGGACGCTCCGGTGTCTCTGCTTTATAAATAAAATTTCAGTACGAGCTCAGCCCAAGGCTTACGTCCAGTGCTTGATCCACCCGCTTCTGGTCGGCGGCGGTGATCTGCCCGGCGCGCTCCCGCAGGCGGTGCTTATCCAGCGTGCGGATCTGCTCCAGCAGCACCACGCTGTCCTTGGCAAGGCCGGTGTCTGCCGCCCGGATGTTGATGTGGGTGGGCAGGCGGGTCTTGTCCAGCCGGGATGTAATGGCTGCCGCGATCACAGTAGGGCTGTGCCGGTTGCCGATCTCGTTCTGTACGATCAGCACCGGGCGCACACCTCCCTGCTCCGAGCCTACCACTGGCGAAAGATCGGCGTAGAAAACTTCTCCTCTGTGTACCTCCATGGAATCTCCCTCCTGTTTGTCTGGAGGATGTGCCCCGCTATGTGATGCGTCCGGCGCATCCTGTCTGCTCTCAGTATGCGCAGGTGGGGTGCGGCTTATGCAGTGCGGGGGCGATATTCCATTGTATGCACAAGGGGTGGTCAGTTTTCCTCTTCCAGCGTGCAGAAGGCCAGCGCCATGCCGCCCTCGTGGCTTAAAGAGAGCCGGGCCCGCAGCCGGTGCTGTGCCACCCATGCGGCGGTCTGCCCGCTGAAGCGGTAGGCCGGGGCACCGTTTTCCTGCCGGACGGCCTCGATCTCACATAGAGAAAAGGGTTCCCGCAGGCCGGTGCCCGCCGCCTTGAGAAAGGCCTCCTTGGCGGCAAAATCTGCGGCAGCGCTGGCAAGGCGGTGGGCGTTCAGCGGCGCAGGGGAGGCCTCCAAAAGCCCCAGCGCCGCCTGCTCGGCCGGGCCGTACACCCGGCGTACAAAGGCCGCTGCGTGGGCAGAGGAAAGGCTTTTTTCCAGATGGGAAAGGCTGCACAGGTCGCAGCCGATGCCGTAAAGCATACAAAGGCTCCTTTCGCGGGCAGAATGCCGCCCGGACATCGTTCATCTTGCCGGAACATTGCTGGAAATTTTGTGCAGGATGTGCAAATCCGGCGTAATTATCTTGAAGTTTCGGCGCATTTCGTGTACAATGGGGCTAGTTTCAACCGAAGGGGGTGTATTGCGTGGGAGACGCAACCGCGATTTTCTCCATCCACGATAAAAAGGACTATGAGATCCACGAGATCGTACAACAGGTGTACGATGCTTTGAAGGAAAAAGGCTATAACCCGGTCAATCAGCTGGTGGGCTACATTTTGTCCGAAGACCCTACCTACATTACGACCTATAAGAATGCCCGTGCTATG
>OIME01000113.1_pt1 | contig 12131 bp, 10 predicted proteins | sample 1584751 | NCBI WGS metagenome assembly OIME01 (sample SAMN02674597, study PRJEB24791) | human gut metagenome, SKBSTL013 | isolation source: stool | host: Homo sapiens | place: USA
ATGATCTCAAATGGATCTCGGGTTCCATATTTCTTGATTAATTTCTTTGTTTCTGTATATATGTAAGTGTTTCTCAAATAAATCACCTCAAAAGTAAAAAATAAAAATGGCAGAAATATCCTTGTAACTATAAGGTAACAGATTAGGTGTACAATAATCCCGCCTTCTATTATTTTTCCTCTTGGTTTTTCAGATATTTTTTCGGTGTAAATTTCTTTGCACGTCTTTTGGAATCCAGATAAAGGCTCTGGATCTCATCCATAAAAGCTATTTTATCTTCGTCTGTCAGTGATCCACCGGCAAACATAGCTGCAGCCTGTTCCAGAATCTGCTGAGCCTGTCTGGCACCACGGTTACCAAACTGTTCGGATGCTTCTGTGATAAAAGCTTCATTCTCACTCATGAGATAAGAAACGTCACACTGTAATGCATCTGCCAGTTTCTGATACAGAACATTTTGTTTTGGAAAACGTCCTTCTACTTCCCAGGATCGAATGGTCCTATATGAAACACCAACCATACTGGCCAGTTCCTGCTGACTCATCTTTTTTTCTTTTCTTAATGATCTTACTTTTTCACCGAATGTCATAAACATACCTCTTTCTAAGCCTTGTCTTATAAGTTTCATTAGCCGCCTCAAGGCAAAACGGGAAATGTGTCTCCCAAAAATTAAAAAATAATCTTGACAAAGGGAAATATCTCTCCTATAATGTGAATCACAGATAAGGGAAACATCTTTCCTATAAGATACACAATATTTCCTCTTTTGTCAATGGATATGTGAAATGAATTTCCTGTAATTCAATGAAAACAGGAAGGATAGACAATCATTGATAGTCAAAATGGGATACATGTTACAAAAAGAGGAAAGACGTATGGGAGGTGGCAATGTGAGTCAGGATCAGACTTCTATTATCTGTATTGATCTGAAGTCCTTTTATGCTTCTGTAGAATGCGTAGAACGTGGGCTGAATCCATTTAAAACAAACCTGGTGGTTGCAGATCCTACCAGATCAAAGTCAACAATCTGCCTGGCAATCACTCCGGCCATGAAGGCGCTTGGCATCAAGAACCGGTGCCGGATCCATGAGATACCGGATTGTGTGAAGTACATTACAGCCATGCCGAGGATGCAGTTGTACATGGATTATTCCGCAAAGATCTATGGAATCTATCTGCGGTATGTCTCAAAAGAAGATATCCATGTGTACAGTGTTGATGAGTGTTTTATTGATGTGACAAACTATCTGCAGCTTTATCATCTCACTGCAAAAAAAATGGCGGTAAAGCTTATGCAGGAGGTTATGGAGGAAACAGGTATCACTGCAACCGCTGGTGTGGGAACCAATCTGTATCTTGCTAAGATCGCAATGGATATCGTAGCAAAGCATGTGGATGACCATATTGGAATCCTGGATGAATTCTCTTACAGAGAGCAGCTATGGGATCATAAACCATTAAGTGACTTCTGGAGGATTGGATCCCGGACCGAAAAAAAACTGGCCGGTTACGGGATCCATACGATGGGCGATATCGCAATGGCTTCTTTAAGATCCGAAGACTGGCTGTATAAGATGTTTGGGATTGATGCAGAGCTGTTGATCGATCATGCATGGGGTTATGAAACATGCCGGATGAGTGACATCAAGAACTATCATTCGGAGGAACACAGCCTTTCAAATGGTCAGGTGCTGATGCGAAATTATTCTTTTGACGAAGCACTCGTGATTGTAAGGGAAATGACAGACAACCTGGTCCTGGATCTGTTTGAAAAAGGACTGGTAACAAGCTCTCTCACCTTATGGATCGCCTATGACCACAGGTATGAGCATGAGGCATCCAAAGGAACCGTAAAACTTGAAAGAGGAAGTAACAGTTCCAAAAAAATCATAGATGCAGTGGCAGATTTATATCTCAGGATTGCAGACAAATATACCGGAATCCGAAGAATCGAGGTGTGTGCGAACAGGGTTGCTCCTGAAAGTTATGTGCAGTACAGCCTGTTTGATGATCCCAAACAGACCGATAAGGAACGGCATTTACAGGAAGCAGTATTGAATGTAAAGCAGCGTTATGGAAAGAATGCGATCATGCGTGGATCCAATCTGCTGGAGTGTTCCACCTATAGAGAACGCAATGAACAGATTGGTGGTCACCGTGCTTAGAGGAGGTGCAAAAAGTGCTGGCAAGTGCATATCAACCGTATTTATATTTACCAAGACCGGTTTCCAGGAGACATCCCATGGATGTAGGACGCAGGGCAAAACAGTTTGCTCCATTTGCGGCACTTCGTGGACTGGATGAAACAATCCGGCAACAGGAAATCATTTATGAACCAAAAAGAGATTTATCTGAGGAAAAGAAAAATGAGCTGGATATGAAATTAAGAATCCTGGCATATGGAATGAAGATACAGGCAACTTATTTTCAAAAATCCTGGAAGGATCCGTCAGTTGGCCAGTACCATACATTATCCGGAACCGTAGAATTTTTTGATCCATCAGTCCACTTACGGATTGATGATACCGAGATTCAGATCCAGGACATCTGTGATCTGACTGGTGATGTATTTGAAACTATTGAAATATCATGTTAATTAATCACAGCGGAATTTTTTATACCGGAAAGAGTGAGTGGTAGCTGGTGAAAGGATAAAAAAGGATGCACAGATCGACAAAGCAGATCTGATCAGAATAGAAATCGTGCTGTTCGTGTAGCTTTGGCACTTACGGAATGGATGGCATGATGCTCATAAGGCGGATTTGATTTCCCTTTGGTCCGTTGAGTAATAAATGGAGAAATATCTTATTGCTTAAAGGAGGAAGCCTATATGGGATCAGGTGCTATTAAATGGCATGTACACTGCTCTGTATGTGGAGCATTTATTGAAAAGAGCGCACAAAGCGATTCAGAAGTGGAGTGCAAAAAATGTCGCAGTACATTGGAGATATTTGTAAAGGATGATATGGTGTCGGTTCGTCCGATCCACATCCGAGATGAACAATTAAAGTCCAGGATGCGGACGTATTCCCGAAAGATGATGAATCAGGGATCATAACAGAATAGAATGAGCTGTCTGTAGTAAGTGTTGGATTTGGCAGGAACCATCAAGAACGCACCAGATAGCAAGAGTTTGTCAAGGAGCTGAACCTGACTGGAATCACTAAGAGCCCGGCAAAACATTTACGGATACACTGCAAGATCAGAAGTATTTTCTGGTTTTGGAGATTGTTGAAGTATTTGTTTTGTCGGGCTTTTTTGATGTATTTCAAAAAATTTTTAAATTTTTTGTCGTACCCCACTGTAAAACAGGCTCTCAGCGTTTCGTTATATAGAGGTTGAATTCTTTTTTGCAAAAATAATTGTAAATAGAGATTTTGATAATATGACACAAAGGAGGAAACAAAGATGACTGAAATCGAATACCAGGAATTTGTAAGGCATTGTCCTTACGATGCTATGGGCGATTATTCCATGTTTCGCAAAGAGCAAACAGAGAATGAATCAGAAGATGCACATAGCAACTGAATAAGCCAGTCAATCTGGCAAACTTAATCTAAACGCAGATACATGTGTTACAAAGGAGTCGCGGACTCCCGTTCAAAAAAAACGGGTGAGTTCGTGACCTCTTGTACTGCAGTTCTTTATGTCTGTGCAGAAATTTCATAAAAGATGGAATGGACCACCCGGAGCCGAAAGGCAGAAAGGTGGTCTTTATGTTGACATTAAAAGAACTGAAAAAAATCGTGAAAGTTGCTGATGTGGAGAAGAGAATCCCAAGCGTGAAATCCTTGAAGGAACACAAAGTTGTAGTAAAGGAAATGATCAATGCAGATACAACAATCTCTGTTTATGATCACGGATATGTACTTTATACAGCAGGAAATCAATCAACCGTATTTCCACTTCATAGTTGTGATGACTATGAATATGTGAGTGTAACTGGCGATAACAAGGAATTCAATAAAGAGTTCTTTGATAATGAAAACTGGTATATCCGTCTGCTGATGGAGGCTGAAGACCGTATGGCATACAGCCAGAGCAAAATCAGCACCAATCATGGTGTGTTTTCTAACAGCGATGTTACAGATGATGCGGAGATTATGAGAGGATCTTCAAAAGATTTTGTTGACGATGTTATCGACAGAGAAATTCTAAACGCTTTGATCAAAGAGTTAACAGAGAGACAAAAGACGGTACTCAATCTGGTTTATTTTGAGGAAATGCGTCAGCAGGATGTTGCAGATTATCTGGGAATCAAACAGCAGAGTGTAAATGACCTCCTGAACAGGGCATTAAAAACGATGAAAAAAAAGGCGGAAAACGAAGAATTTTAAAAAAATTGAATTAGACCACTGTAAAACAGGCTCTGAGCGTTTCGTTATATGAAGGGTTTGCATAGAACACCTTCATGTACCTTGAAAAATGAATAGCCTGCCCGGAGTGATATTCGGTTTGAACATGCATAGAGCGAAAAGCTGCGTGTCTGCCAGAAGAAAACGTATCAGAGATGGAAACTGATATAGGAACGGATCCGGGAAAGAAAACAGGAAAACGCTTAAATCTTAAATCAAAATAAAATGTCTGAATCTGAAAAGAGGATGACAGTAGAAATCATGTGGCGGTATTTGTGACAAACAGGTACCGCCATATATTTGTGCTGTTATCTCAGCTTGTGCTGACTGTCCCAAATAGCACAAATTTCAGGAAAGGAGGCGATCATCTTCGTATAAAAGATAATATGCAGAAACTAACAGATAACCATACACAAAAGAATCAGAAAGGAAGGCTTTAAGAGAATGAACGTGAAAAAGAAAGCACGCAGGGTGATGTCCGGTTTACTGACTGCAGTAACGGTTCTATCGACGGTACTCTCTCCCGCTGTTGCCTATGCTTCTGATGATGCCGGATCTGTAAAAAAGATTCCGTATTATGAGGAGATCAAGGATCAGTTGGATGAAGATGAAGTGGTAACTGCAAAGGATTATGAGATCAAGGTTGGAGACAATTTCGATGTAAAGAGTGATTATACCGGTCTTACGATCCAGGATGACAGCAAAGTAAAAGTTACATTTCAGGAAGCAAAAGATACGGACGGGAATGATTTTTCTACCGATTATGCCAATTCCTATAAGGCAGTCTATTATGTAGAACCACAGACAACGGATCACCCAACCTACCAGATCAATCGAAAGATCGTGGTAAAAGAAGCGGATCAGCAGAAAGATTCGCAGTCAGAAAGTTCTTCTGATCAGGATGCTGGTTCTTCCGATAAGACAGAAACAGAGGATTCTGAGGCTGACTCGTCTACAGAGGAAACTGGTGCTGCTGAAACGGAGAGCAAAACAGAACTGACAGAAAAAGAATTTGATGCAGAGATCGAAGCAACGGAGGATCAGGAGACCGTTGATCCGGAAACAGGGATCACACTCTCAGAGGTTATGCAGGAAGCTGTTGACCAGGAAGTTGCTCTTGCAGATCTTGAAGCAGGCGAAAGTATTACTTTTGATATGCCAATGATGCTTGCTTCCGGTGAAACAGGAACAAAATCAGTCACAGTTACAGCCGGCTCCTGGTACTATTACGCAGACTATGGATTAGGTTCTTATCTGACTTGTCCGTATTATGTGAAATGGGGAAGCATCAATGCGACAGCATACTGTGTTGAACCATCGAAAAAAGGACCGGGAAATGGAACTTATACGATCCAGAAACTTGCCGATGGAAAGACACTTGCAAAGGTCTGCTATTACGGAACAAAAGCAAGTGATGAGAATGGTTTCTTCGATGAGAAACATCCGGATTTTCCGGCAGGAAAGAGATTCATCATTACCCATCTTGCAGCAGCTTATGCAAATGGATCCAGTGATTGGGCATCCGGAACCAATGCAACAGGAAAGAACCTGGCAATGGAACTTTACAATTATTGTGTAAATATGCCGGACATTCCGTCTGTAGATATGAGCTTTTCCGAATCTAATGTAAAGGCTTATGTGGAAGGAAACAGCCAGCGAACAAGCGTGATCACATTCAAAGCAGATAAACTGCAGACAATCACATTTAAGTTGCCAAGCGGTGTAAAGCTTGTAAATGTGACAACCGGTAAAACAAGTGCTGCAGGAGCAAGTGTAGAAATCAGTGGAGGTACACAGTTTTATCTGACAGCACCACTTGATCAGGCAGAGAGCGTCAGTGCTACATTTTCTTCTCGGATGAAGGGAAGCATTGATAAAGAATACTCTGCTTACAAGATTGTAACAGGATCCGGAACACAGGACCTGGCTCTTGTTTTCGGTGAAGGTGTCGGAAATGAGAAATATGTGGATTTTAAAGTAACCTGGACAAAAGAATGCAAAGTATCCATTGTAAAGAAAGATCAGGATACAGGAAATGCACTGGCTGGTGCAGTGTACGGGATCTATTCCGATGCTGCATGTACAAAGCTGATCGCAGAGATGCCTGAAACTGATCAGAATGGTGCTTCACAGCTCACAATGGAAAAGACACAGGAAGTTGTTTATCTGAAAGAAATCTCTGTTCCAACAGGGTATCAGATTGATACAAAGTCTTATAATGTGACTCTTGCTATCGGAAAGACAACGACCAAAAATGTAACAGACAAACGTGTAAATGCAAAGATCAACATTGCAAAACAGGATGCTGAGACAGGGAATGCAGCACAGGGTGATGCAACGCTGGAAGGTGCAGTATATGGCCTTTATGCAAGGGAAGATATTGTTCATCCGGATGGAAGAACCGGAACAATCCATAAGAAAGACAGCCTGATCACATCCCTGACAACGGATAAGAATGGCGAAGCTTCTGTATCGGATCTCTATCTTGGAAAGTATTATCTGAAAGAGCTTAGTGCTCCGGTGGGATACGTACTGGATCCGACAGAACATGATGTGGACTGTACTTACGAAGGTGCTACTGTTCCGACAGTAGAAAGAACTTCTGTATGTAAAGAAACTGTCATCAAACAGCCATTTCAGATCATCAAGGCAGCAAACAACGGGAAGACCGATGCAGATCTTCTGCAGGGAGTTGGTTTTTCAGCATGGCTTGTCAGTGATCTGAAAGTAAAAGCAGATGGAAGTTATGATTTTGACTCAGCCAGACCAGTTGTACTGACTGCAGATGGCCAGGCAGAAATGTTTACCGATGAAAAAGGATATGCAAGATCGATTCCGCTTCCATATGGAACTTATGTGGTAAGAGAAACCACAAGCAAACACAACTATGCACCGGTTGATGATTTTGTAGTGAAGATCACAGAGAATCATCCGGATACACCGCAGACATGGCGAGTGCTGCTGGATAAAGAATTCAAAGCAAAATTAAAGATCATCAAAAAGGATGCAGAAACACAGAAATCTGTACTCCTGGCAAATACAGAATTCAAGGTATATGACCTGGATAACCAGAAATATGTGGAACAGACAACATCCTATCCGAAGCCAACGGTACACAAATCCTATTTCACAAATGAGGAAGGATACCTGGTACTGCCAAAGAATCTGAAACCTGGCAACTACCGGATTGAGGAAGTGACGGCACCCGATGGGTACACAATATCCAAAAACTATGTGACAGTTGCAGTTGATACAGATACTGCTTATCTGACCGATCCTGTCACAGGAGATGCAGTCATTGATGTGGAATATACCAATGCCCCGGTCAAAGGTCAGTTAAAGATCTATAAACAGGGTGAAGTGTTAAAGGGATTTGATAAGGACTTCCAGTATGAAATGGCTGGACTTGCAGGTGCTGAATTTGAAGTCTATGCGGCAGAGGATATTTATACTGCCGATCATCAGGTAGATGCAGATGGACAGAGAACTTTGTACTTTGCAAAGGATGCACTGGTGGCAACCGTTACAACGGATACAGATGGTTATGCAACTGTAAAGAATCTTCCACTTGGCAGATACTATGTCAAAGAGAAGAATGCACCGGACACTTATGTGTTAAATACGGTGCCGGAAAATGTCGAATTTGCTTATGCAGATCAGGATACCGCAGTGATCGAGAAAGAAATCTCTGTCACAGATGAACGACAGAAAGTGTCGATTACGGTCGAAAAACAGGATGCTGAGACAGGCAATACAGTAGCCGGAGCAGTGTTCGGTATTTACAATGCAAAAGACATTCAGACGAAAGATGGAAAAGTGATCGTTAAAGCAGATACTCTTTTACAGGAAATGACTTCTGATGAAAAAGGTCAGGCAGCATGTACACTGGATCTTCCACTTGGAAGCTATTATGTAAAAGAACTGAAAGCACCAGATGGATTCGTATCTTCGGATGAAGTACTGAGATTTGATGCTTCTTATCAGGGGCAGGATGTACAGACAGTAACATTAAAATCCGTAAAGAAGAACCAGCCGACAACTGTTGAGATCACAAAATCAGATGCAACAACCGGTGTAGAACTGGATGGAGCTTATCTGAAAGTAACGGATAAAGATGGAAATGTAGTAGATAGCTGGACATCTTCCAAAGATGCACCGCATGTGATCAAATATCTGAAAGTGGGTGAGACTTATACCCTACATGAAGAGTTTGCACCGCATGGTTATCTGGTAGCCAATGATGTGACATTCACAGTCAAAGATACCGGAGAGGTTCAGAAAGTGGAAATGAAGGACGAGGTACCGGTTGGTGAACTCATCATCAACAAAAAGGGAGAATTTCTGGATTCTGTTACGCTGGCCGATAAGGTCAAAGGTGTGGTGGAACACATTTTCAACTATGTAACCGGAAAACTGACAGATGTTACGTTTGAAGTCTATGCTGAGGAAGACATTAAGGCTGCCGATGGCGTCAGTGACGATTACTATAAAAAGGATGAACTGATCGCAACGATCAAGACAGATGAAACCGGTATTGCAAAACTGGAAAATCTTCCACTTGGTAAATACTATGTGAAAGAAACAGGAACTGCTTACGGTCATGTACTGGATGGTGAGATCCGTCATGTAGATCTGACTTACGTGGATCAGAATACACCAGTTGTAGTCTATGACAAAGACTGGCAGAACAACCGCCAGAGAGTAGAAGTCAATGTACTTAAGAAAGAAAAAGATTCTGACCGTACATTGGAAGGCGCTATCTTTGGATTATTTGCCAAAGAAGACATTAAGTCTGAGACAACAGGTAAAGTCCTGATCGAAGCCGATGAGATCATTGAGCTGAAATCTACGGATGAAGAAGGAAAGATCACATTTGTTGCAGATCTTCCAATAGGAGCAACTTACTATGTAAAAGAGCTCTATGCACCGGACGGATTCGTAACCAACGATGAAGTAAAGGAATTTACCTTTGAGTATGCAGGTGAGGATCAGCCGACAGTCACTTATGATTTTACCTTTGATAATCAGCCAACCGTCGTTGAATTTACCAAATCCAGTCTGACAACCGGAAAAGAACTTCCGGGATGTAAGCTGAAAGTGGTAGATGCTGATGGAAATATCGTGGATGAATGGACTTCCGGTAAAGAAGCACATGTGATCCGTGAGCTGACTGTCGGAAAAGAATACGCACTGGTTGAAACAAAACCGGCCGATGGTTATGTGACAGCTGAAAGCGTGAAGTTCACCATCAAAGATACTGCCGATGTGCAGAAAGTTGAGATGAAGGATGATGTGACGAAGGTGAAAATCTCCAAACAGGATATCGCCGGAAAAGAACTTCCGGGAGCAAAACTCACGATCCTTGATCAGGATGGAAAAGTTGTCGAAAGCTGGACCAGTACAGAGAAAGCACATTACATCGAAATGCTTCCAATCGGAAAATACACTCTCCGTGAAGAAACAGCACCGGATGGCTATCTGGTTGCAAAAGATGTGGAATTCGAAGTAAAGGATACTAGTGAAGTACAGCATGTAACCATGGTAGATGAGGAAAAACCGGCAGAAAAGACACCGGAAGGTGGAAAACCTGTCAGTGATTCACCAAAGACTGGGGATAACACCAATCTGTGGCTGTGGTTTATGCTTCTCGGCATTGGTGCGACTGGTACAGGAGCCCTTGCATTTATGAGAAAAAAGAAACACTAATCAAATAAGAATGAGCGTTCATGGAAACCGAAAGGAATCTGTGGACGCTTTTTTAGATGGGAGAAACCATGAGAAATATCATTATTTTTGTTGCTCTTCTGGGAGCAGCGGCAATATTTACAGTTTTGTATTGTCTCATTGCTGCCGGAAGTCAGGCAGAGAAAAAACTGACAGAAATCATGAGAAAAGAGGAAGAACAGAATGAAGACAAATAAAGATCTGATCATAGAACCAAATGCAGCTATAGAAGGAAGAAAGTACAGCGAAGAAAAGCCATGGTCCTGTAAGTACTGTTACTGGTGGGGAGGCAAAAAGAAAGGCTGTAGCTTGAAACAGTGCCACTATCTGCTTCCGGAAAAGAAAAAAGCAGTAAAAACAACACCATGTGGTGGCTGTCCGTATGGAAAACATGTTCCATGCATCGGATATTGTATTGCCCGTCTTCATTCTGAAATGAAAGGAAAGAAAGGACGTGGGTAATTGCAGGAAGAAGTAAATCAGAAAGTGATCAGCCTGAGCATCCAGGGAGTCAAGATCACTGCCAGTGTGCTAAAAGCAGCCCTTCGGAAGTTCCTGGAAATGGACAACCGGAGGAAACAGAAAGCAACGCAGGTGAAAATGGCTGAAAAGACCGGACGGGCCCAGGAGAAAGGAAGGGAAAAAGCCCGAAAAAAGATTGAAAAGAAAAAGCCACATGGAAAGCAGACCATCAAGCAGCTGAATGCACAGGGAGTACAGCTTTCCAACATAAAGATCACAGATGAAAATATCAAATCCTTTGACCGTGTGGCAAGAAAATACGGGATTGATTACAGCCTGAAAAAAGAGGTTGGTGCGGATCCACCGAAATTTCTGGTCTTCTTTAAGGCCAAAGATGTGGATGTGATGACAGCGGCTTTCCGGGAATATGCCGGAGTAGAACTGAAAAAGAAACAGGCGAAGAAACCATCCGTCAGAAAGAAACTGCAGAAATCTGTAGAAAGAAAAGCAAAGCACCGCCAGCGTGTGAAGCAGAGACAAAAATCCAGAGGTCAGGAACGATGATCCGGGAGAAATTACAGAAGATCCAGATTAAACGGCTGGTGATCTTAAATCTCCCATATTTCTTTATCTTCTATGTAGCAGATAAAGGATCCTGGCTGTACCGGCATTGCCTGGGAGAAAGCATGGTCCAGAGACTTGGCGTGATGTTAGTCAATTTTCGACTGGCATTTTTAAGCTGGCTGCCAAGTATCGCTTTGCAGGACCTTACAGTAGGTGTTCTGGTTGCAGGTGCATTAAAACTGGTGGTCTACTATCGTTCTAAAAATGCAAAGAAGTTCCGACAAGGCGTGGAGTATGGATCTGCAAGATGGGGAAACAGAAAAGACATCGAACCCTTCATGGATCCGGTCTTTGAAAACAATGTCATCCTCACAGAAACAGAACGTCTGACCATGAACAGCCGGCCAAAAGCCCCAAAGTATGCCAGAAATAAAAATGTGATCGTCATCGGTGGTTCCGGATCCGGTAAGACAAGATTCTATGTGAAGCCCAACCTTATGCAGATGACGGATCACGTGTCCTATGTGGTCACTGATCCGAAGGGAACGATCATCGTCGAATGCGGGAAGATGCTGGTAAATGGAGGATACCGGATCAAGGTATTAAATACGATCAACTTTAAAAAGTCCATGCATTACAATCCGTTCCATTATATCCGGAGTGAAAAAGACATCTTAAAGCTGGTCAATACCATTATCGCAAATACCAAGGGTGAGGGCGAAAAATCAACGGAAGATTTCTGGGTCAAGGCCGAGCGTCTTTTGTATTCTGCACTGATCGGATACATCTGGTATGAGGCACCAGAGGAAGAACAGAACTTTTCTACTTTGCTGGAATTTATCAATGCCAGTGAGACCAGGGAGGATGATGAAGAATTTAAAAATGCAGTGGATGAATTGTTTGAAGAACTGGAAGCAGAAAATCCGGAACACTTTGCAGTAAGGCAATATCGCAAGTACAAGCTTGCTGCCGGCAAAACTGCAAAATCGATTTTGATTTCCTGTGGTGCCAGACTTGCACCATTTG
>OIME01000128.1_pt1 | contig 11714 bp, 12 predicted proteins | sample 1584751 | NCBI WGS metagenome assembly OIME01 (sample SAMN02674597, study PRJEB24791) | human gut metagenome, SKBSTL013 | isolation source: stool | host: Homo sapiens | place: USA
CCGATCTACTGCGCAAGCTGCGTGGCGATGTTGAACGTCGGCGGAAGGCGATGCAGGAGCTTTATCTGGATAAGGTGTCCGGCCTGATCGATTCGGCGCAGTTCTTTGAGATGAACAAGTCTTTCCTCGATGAAGTAAGCAGTGCAGAAGCCAGAATCGAAAAGCTGGAATCCGAGCTGGAACAGCAGAAGGAAAAAAGTGCTACGATCCAGACCCAGATGCAGCGTGTGAGGGAATTGGCACAGGTTTCGCACCTGACCCGGGAGCTTGCAGTGCTGCTGGTGGACCGTGTAGTGGTCGGGCCGAAGGATGCACGGACGGGTGAACAAAAAATAACGATTGAATGGAATTTCTGAGTCGGCAGGCAGTTTGGCTGCCTCGCTGGGCTGTTTTCGTCCGCCCAGGTGGGGTATACCTCGCTGGAGGCGACATTGGCGATATAATCCCGGAAGGAGACGGTCACGTTGCGGGCGGAAGCTGCCGGTTTGCCCAGATGCACCGTGATGTTTTTGGGGATGATCACCTTGTCCAGCACACGGGGCGTGCAGTTTTCCACCGGCTGTGCACCGCTGCCGCCGCTGCCCGCAAACAAAGGGTGCGGCGGGATGACGATGGGCGCGTCCGGGATGTCCCGGTCTTCCTCGGTAACAGGAAGCATCTGGGGCTGCGCCAGCGTTACCTGCCCGGCAAAGATCTGGATGCCCTCAATGCGCACGGTGCGGTAGCCGGGCTTTGCGGCGGTCAGGCTGACAATGGCGTAGGGGCGAGTGGTGTTGTCCTCGTCCAGAGAGAGGGCGCAGGCAGGGGCTTCAACGGGAATATCGGCGGCGCTGCCGGTGGCATCGGTGATGCGGTGCAGGGTAAAGCCGTCCCCCTGCACCGCAACGGTCACCCCCTCCACGGGGGCAGACTGGCGTGCCGCAAAGGCCTGGATGCGGAGAGTTCCGGTGTTTTTCATGGAGATACGCTCCTTTGCTGGTAAAAGTATGCTTCTGCCCCAGCGTATTCCGTCCGGTGCCCGGGCGTGCATGGCAATGCCCGTAGCAAACAAAAAAGCCGCCCGTAGGCGGCAGGGTAGAAAGCTTATTTGGCGCTGTCCTTGGCAAGGGCGGCGTCAATATTTTTTTGCAGGGCGGCAAGGTTTTCTTCCTTGTCAATGCCGCCCAGCAGGGGCTGGCCCACAACGTTGCCGTCCCGGTCAAAGACGTAGGTGGTGGGGAAAGCCATGATGTTCAGTGCGAACTTACCGGCCTCGCTGCCGGAGGCAAAGTAGATGTTGCGGTAGCTTGCGCCCGTTGTCTCCAGCAGTTTTTTGGCGGCATCAATGCCCTGCTGGTTGCCGTCCAGCGTCTCGGTGTTGATGCCGATGACCTCACCGCCCTGTGCCTTGACCTTCTCGTTCAGGGCGTTCAGGTCGTCCAACTCCTCCACGCAGGGCTTGCAGCCGTTGAACCAGAAATTCACCACCGTAAAGGCGTTGCCCGCAAACAGGCTGTTGTCCACCGGGTTGCCCTCTAAATCGCTGCCCTCAAACTTGGGGAAGGCGGTGCCCTGTGCGGCGGCACTGGAAGCGGCATCCTCTGCGGGGGCAAGAGCGGCGATCTGCTCCTCGATGGCACGAATCTTTTCGGCATCGGTGGTCAGGGTCTTGTACTCCTCGTCCGAGAACTGGTCCTTTGCCTTTTCCACGGCACTCAGCAGAAAATCGCCGTAGTTCGTGCTGAGGGTGGTCTCAGTCACGTTTTTGTCCATGGAGGAGAACACCTTCTCCCACAGGGCATCGTTTGCGGAAAGGATCTCGTTTTCCTCGGCCAGCAGCTGCTCCTCGGTCTTGGCTTCCGCTGCCGCAGAGGAAGCGGAAGAAGAGGCAGAGGCAGAGGATGCGCCCTGCCCGCAGGCGGCAAGGCTGAAGGCCAGCACAAGGCCAAGAAAAAGTGCGGTTACACGGTTAAGCTTCATAGTTTTACTCCTTTGTTGTTTCAGTGTTTGATTTGTCTCCCAGCCCGAATTTATACTGGATGGCATCCGTAGGGCAGGCTTTCATGCACATCCCGCAGCGGATACATTCGGCGTGGTTGGGGGTCTTGGTAATGTCTACGTCCATCTTGCAGGCCTTTGCACAGGCGCCGCAGGAGACGCATTTGTGGGTGTCTACACGCATCTGGAACAGCGAAACTTTGTTCAGCAGTGCATAGAACGCGCCCAGCGGGCACAGCCACTTGCAGAAGGGGCGGTAGAACACCACGCTGCCCACAATGACTGCCAACAGAATGCAGGCCTTCCATGTAAACAGCTTGCCCAGCGCGGCGCGGATACCCGCATTTGTCAGGGAGAGGGGAATGGCACCTTCCAGCACGCCCTGCGGGCAGAGATACTTGCAGAAGAACGGGTCGCCCATGCCCAGCTCATTGACCGCCAGCAATGGCAGCAGCACCACCATGACCAGAAGCACAGCATACTTTAAATAGCGCAGCGGCTTCAGTTTCTTGGTGGAAAGCTTGGGGGAGGGAATCTTGTGCAAAAGCTCCTGAAACCACCCGAACGGGCACAGAAAGCCGCAGATGAACCGACCCAGCAGCACTCCGAAGAGGATGAGGATGCCGGTGATGTAGTAGGAAAAGCGGAATTTGGAAGAGCCTATCACTGCCTGAAATGCCCCCACCGGGCAGGCACCGGCAGCGCCCGGGCAGGAATAGCAGTTCAGCCCCGGCACGCAGACGTATTTTCCGCTGCCCTGATACAGCGTTCCTTTGGCAAAGTTGGGCAGATGAATGTTGGTCAAAAGGGTCGCCCCGGCCTGTATAAAGCCCCGGAACCGGGCAAGGGGATTTAGTTTTTTCTTATCCAATGCCTACACACTCCATACACAGCCGGATGGCTTTTGAAAATACGGTATCTGCCTCGCCCCGCCATACGCCGAACAGCAGCATCAGCACCCCGGCGGCAAGCAAAAGCAGCTGCGCCTGTTTTTTTGTCATGAACATCATAGCCTCCTGTTGTTTGATGGCACCAGTATACACCATGGGAGATAAAATTTCTGCTAAGAAAATCTTAACACGAATCTTAACACCGTCTGCTATAATCTGTTATAATGAAGAAAAAAGCAATAATACGGGAAGGGTGGAACACAAGATGCGTCTTTTGGTGGTAGAGGACGAGCACTCCCTGCGGGAGGACATTACCCGGAAGCTGCGGCTGTCCGGGTACGAGGTGGACGCTTGTGCAGATGGCGAAGCCGCGCTGGAAGCACTGGCGGCAGAGCGGTATGACCTTGTACTGCTGGACCTCAACCTGCCCAAGGTGGACGGGATGCAGGTGCTGCGCAGCTTACGGCAGCACGACCTTGAGACCTGTGTGCTGATCTTATCAGCGCGCAGTGAAATTTCAGATAAGGTGGAGGGGCTGGATGCCGGTGCGAACGATTATCTTTCCAAGCCATTCCACCTTGCAGAGCTGGAGGCCCGGGTGCGCAGCCTGACTCGGCGCAAGTTCATCCAGCAGGATGTATGTTTGTGCTGCGGGCGGCTGAGCTTCAACACCCGCAGCCGCGTTGCTACTGTGGATAGCCAGACCCTTGCGCTGACGCGGAAGGAAAGCGGCGTACTGGAATATTTGCTGCTACATCAGGGACGCCCGGTCAGTCAGGAAGAGCTGATTGAGCACGTCTGGGACGGCAGCGTGGACAGCTTCAGCAACTCCATCCGGGTACATATCTCTGCCCTGCGCAAAAAGCTGCGGGCGGCGCTGGGCTACGACCCCATCCGCAACCGCATCGGGGAAGGCTACGAGATCGGAGGCGAGGTACAATGAAACATTTGTCCCTGCAATGGCGCATCACCCTGCTGACCGCGCTGCTCATCGCCTGCGCCTGCGTGTGCATGAACCTGCTTTTATACCGCACCGGCGTTACCGGCATGGATGCCCTCAACGGCTTTATGATGCAGTACCAGCCCGGCAGTGCGGATTCGCTGACCATCGAGATCCCGCAGGAGGAAATGTCCAGCCTGCTGGCGCATTTTTCACAGGAAGTCTACGATGCAAAGGTGGTTTTTGGCCGCAAGGGCTGGTGTATCACTGCTGTGGTCACCATCCTCAGCGCAGCCATCGCTTATTTTGTCAGCGGCAGAGCGCTGAAACCTTTGCAGCAGCTTGCGCAGCAGGCGCAGCGGGTCGATCAGGACAGCATCGCCACCGTCCGTCTGGACGAAGATACCGTGCAGGAATTCGGGCAGCTGAGCCGGTCGGTGAACCGGATGCTGGATGGTCTGGCACAGTCTTTTGAATTGCAGCGGCAGTTTGCGGGTAACGCCGCCCACGAGCTGCGCACCCCGCTGGCTATTTTGCAGACGAAGCTGGAACTGTTTGCAGAGGAGCACCCGGCCATGGACGCCGAAACTGCCGGGCTGATCCGCTCTCTGCGGGAGCAGCTGGACCGCCTGACCGCTCTTGTGCGCACTTTATTAGAGATGAGCAATCTGCAATCAGTCTCCCGCACCGACCAGATCGCTCTTGCACCGCTGGTGGAGGAGATCTTGACCGACCTGACCTCCCTTGCCCAGAAAAACAACATCTCCTTGCAGCAGGACTGCGCGGAGCTGGGCATGGTGGGCAGTGATGCGCTGATCTACCGGCTGGTGTTCAATCTGGTGGAAAACGGCATCAAGTATAACCGTCCCGGCGGGGCAGTGCGCGTCACCCTGCGGCAGGAAAGGCAGAATGCTGTGCTGCACGTTGCAGATACCGGCCCGGGCATCCCCGCAGACTGCCGGGACAGCATTTTCCAGCCCTTTTTCCGGGTGGATAAGTCCCGCAGCCGGGAGATGGGCGGCGTGGGGCTTGGGCTTGCCCTTGTGCGGGAGATCGCCGTACTGCACGGCGGCGGCGTGACCGTGGAGAGCAGCAGCGAAAACGGCACCACCTTTGTCGTTACCCTGCCGCTGGTACAGCCCTGCTGAAGCAAGCAGAGCATGGAAATCGTGCTTCCGAATAAAGGCTTCCCCGGTCGGGGGAAGCCTTTTGCCCAGTGACGATTTGTGCAAGCATGAGAAGGGGCTTTATTTTTGGCACACGGGGGAGTATACTGGAAACAGCAGACCCCGGAAAATAAGAAGGACAAAGGAGATACTGAAAATGCAGGCAACCATTCACAACGAATTCCTGACCCTGACCGTGGATACCCACGGTGCAGAGGCCGTCAGCCTGAAGAATGCCGCAGGCGAAGAACTGCTCTGGCAGGCCGACCCCGCCATCTGGAAGCGCCACGCCCCCATCCTGTTCCCGTGGACGGGCAAGCTGGTGGACGGCACCTTTACCGCCAAGGGCAAAACATGGAAGGGCGGTCAGCACGGCTTTGCCCGGGATCTGGAGCACACCCTGCTGCGGGCAGAAGGGGATACCATCCAGCTGGAACTGCGGGCGGACGATGCCATCAAAGCAGAGCGTTTTCCCTATGATTTTGTGCTTACCAGCACCTTCCGTCTGGAGGGCAAGACCGTGCACCATACCCTGCAGGTGACAAACCCCGGCACTGAGGAGCTACGCTTCGGCATCGGCTTCCACCCGGCGTTCAATGTGCCGTTCGACGCCAAGCACACCACCACCGACTACGAGTTCCGTTTTGACCGGCCGGAAAGCCCGGTCATCCTCGATGCCAGCCCCAACGGCTTGCTGAGTGGCAAGAGCTATTACCAGTGGAAGAACCAGCAGACGATCCAGCTGACCGATGACCTGTTTGCCAACGACAGCTTCTGCATGGCAGGCCTGCGCACTGGCACCATTGGCATCTGCGAAAAGGACACCGGCCGCAATATCACCTGCCGGGTGGAGGGCTACCCCTATTCGCTCATCTGGTCGGCTCCCGCAAAGCCGGTGCGCTTTGTGTGCATTGAGCCGTGGCACAGCCTGCCTGCCGCTGCCACCGACCCGCAGGACTGGGAGCAGCGCGCCGCAGCCGCCTGCCTTGCCCCCGGCGAAAGCTGGCAGACCACCCTTAGCACCACCTTTGACCGGTAAGAAAAAAGCACGCAGAAACGAAATGGCGTGCTCTTGACAGAAACCTCAAAAGTGGGTGTACTGTAAATAGAAAAGGCACTGCGACAAGCGGTCAGCCCTTTTGATGTAAGTTCTTAAAAACTAAGAACCGTCACCGGCTAGGGTGACGGTTCTTTTTTGCTGAGAGTGCCATAGCAGAGAATGTGCAGGTTGCCAGCAATAGGACAGCTGTTTCCCTCTGTGACCCCTCCTGTAAAAAGGGGACAGCGGAACGCCCGCAGGCGTTCCGCTGTCCCGAACTATAAAATATTCTTTCCGCTGAAGATGGCCAAAGCGCACGCGGCGGCCATTTCAGATCGTCCCGCGCAGAGGATCAGAAAAGCAGCTGCTTAGTAAGCAACGCCCCAGTAGACCATGGCCTTGGCGGGCTTGCCGCAGCAGGGGCACACATCGCTGAGCTGCTCCTGCTCAAAGGGCATACAACGGCTGGAAAGTCCGGCCTCTTCCTTCATCTTCATCTCGCAGGCCAGATCGCCGCACCACATGGTCTTAATGTAGCCGGTGTTGGCTTTTGCCAGCTCCTTCACCTCGTCCATGGTGGTGGCAGCCCAGGTGCGCTTTTCGCGATTTTCCAGCGCACGCTGGTACAGATCCTTGCGCAGAGCTTCCAGCTGGGCGGGAATGGCGGTCTCCAGCTTGTCCAGACTTACAAAGACCTTCTCGCGGGTGTCGCGGCGCACCAGAACGCACTGGTTCTTTTCCAGATCCTTGGGGCCAATCTCCAGACGCAGGGGCACGCCCTTCATCTCCCACTGGGCAAACTTCCAGCCGGGGGCGTTGTCGCTGTCGTCCAGCTTCACGCGGGCGTACTTGCTGATCTTCTCGGCCAGCTCGGCAGCCTTTTCGGAAACGCCGGGCTTGTGGGCGGCAATGGGCACCACCACCACCTGAATGGGGGCAATGGCCGGGGGCAGGATCAGGCCGTCGTCATCGCCGTGGGTCATGATGATAGCACCCACCAGACGGGTGGAAACGCCCCAGCTGGTCTGGAACGGATGATGCAGCTGGTTGTCACGGCCGGTAAAGGTGACATCGTAAGCCTTGCTGAACTTGTCGCCAAAGTAGTGGCTGGTGCCGCTCTGCAAAGCCTTGCCGTCCTTCATCATGGCTTCGATGGTGTAGGTGGCCTCGGCACCGGCAAACTTTTCCTTGTCGGTCTTGCGGCCCTTCACCACGGGAATCGCCAGATCCTGCTCGCAGGTATCTGCGTAGCAGTTCAGCTGCTGCTGGGTCTCAGCCTCGGCCTCGGCAGCGGTCTCGTGGATGGTGTGACCCTCCTGCCACCAGAACTCGCGGCTGCGCAGGAAGGGACGGGTGGTCTTTTCCCAGCGCACCACGCTGCACCACTGGTTGTACTTCATGGGAAGCTCGCGGTAGCTGTGCAGCACGCGGGACCAGTGGTCGCAGAACATGGTCTCGCTGGTGGGACGCACCGCCAGACGCTCTTCCAGCTTGTCGGAGCCGCCCATCGTGACCCACGCCACCTCCGGCGCGAAGCCATTGACGAGCTCGCCTTCCTTCTGCAGCAGGCTTTCCGGGATCAGCACCGGCATAGCCACGTTCTCATGGCCGGTAGCCTTGAACCGGGCATCCAAGTCCTTCTGGATCAGCTCCCAGATGGCCTGACCATAGGGGCGCAGGATGATAAAGCCCTTCACACTGGAGTACTCCACCAGCTCTGCCTTTACGCAGATGTCGGTGTACCACTGTGCAAAGTTTTCTTCCTGACTGGTGATCGCCTGCACGAGCTTCTTGTTGTCTTTTGCCATTTTGTTATATCCTCCCAAGGCCGTGCGCCAAACGCTGCGCGTTCCGCACGAACCATAATAAAGCCCCGTCTGCCTGCACGGCCGTGTGCCGCACTGCAAAGGCGGGGCTTTTGCCTAAAAAATCAGTTCTGCGCGTGGCTGTCCACAAAGTTTACCACATCGCCCACGGTGCGCAGGGACTCGATGGCGTCGTCCGGCACCTCGATGCCAAACTCGTCCTCCAGCGTCATCACCATGTCTACGATATCCAGACTGTCAGCCTCGAAATCGCTCATGATATCGCTTTCCAGCGTGATCTTTGCCGGGTCAACGTCCAGCTGCTCAGCCAGCAATGCACGGATTTTTTCAAAAGTATCCATTCCTGTGGTCTCCTTTTTGCAGTTGTATTGCATACGCGTACAGCCCGCCGTGCCCCGGAAAAAGTCTCCGGTATCCGGCACAGCCTTGCCTGCTGTACAAAGCGCTCTCTTTTTTTATATCCCATGCAGTGCGTATTGTCAAGCCCTGTTTTGCAGCAACTGAAGAAAATTGTCTGAAAGCTGCTTTTTCCCTTGACATCTCGTGCCGGTTTTTTTATCATTATAAAGTAATGAGTTTAAAGGGACTGACCAGTCCCTTTTATAAGGAGCGATAAGCATGAAGCTTTCATTCACAAAAATGCAGGGCTGCGCCAACGATTACATTTATCTGGACTGCCGCACCTCCGGTGTGCCGGAACAGATCGCGGCGCTTTCAGAGCGCTTGTCCCGGCGGCACTTTTCCATCGGCGCGGACGGCATCATCTGCATCTGCGCACCGGTCACGGCCGGGGCAGACGCCATGATGCGCATCTTCAATGCGGACGGCAGCGAGGGCAAAATGTGCGGCAACGGCATCCGCTGCGTGGCCGAGTGGTTGTACACTCACGGCGTTGCAAAGCCGAAGCTTGCCATCGACACCCTGAGCGGCTTAAAGACCGTTTCCCGCATGGGCGAAGGGCTGTGGCAGGTAGAGATGGGCACCTACACCGCCATGGCGGCGGCGCTGCCCGCCGTGAACATGGGCGAAGGGCCGCTGGTAGACCTGCCCCTTCAGGTGGAAGAGAACCTGTGGCGGGTGACCTGCATCAGCGTGGGCAACCCCCACTGCGTGACCATTGTACCGGAGGTGGACAGCCTGAAGCTGGAGCAGATCGGCCCGGGCTTTGAGCACCACGAAAACTTCCCGGAGCGCATTAACACCGAGTTTGTGCAGGTGGTGGATGCCACCCACCTGAAGATGCGCGTGTGGGAGCGCGGCAGCGGCGAGACATGGGCCTGTGGCACCGGCACCTGTGCCACCGTGGCAGCCCTGACCGAGCTGGGTGTCTGCCCCGCCGGGGAGGATGTTCATGTGCAGCTGCGCGGCGGCGAGCTGACCATCCGGGTGCTGCCCGGCAAGCAGCTGCTGATGACCGGCGCTGCCGAGACCGTGTGCGAGGGCACGACTGAAGTGTAAATAAGAACCCCCTCAGTCGCCTGACGGCGCCAGCTCTCCCTTCGGGGGAACTGGCATCGAGCGAATGCGAGATGACTGAGAGGGTTGCACCAATAAAAGAAGCGAGGGAAAGTATCATGAAGATGAACAAGCATTACAACGAACTGAAGGCCAGCTACCTGTTCGTGGACATTGCCCACAAGGTAGCTGCATATCAGGAAGCACACCCGGAAAAGGAGATCATCCGTCTGGGCATCGGCGATGTGACCCAGCCGCTGGCAAAGTGTGTGGTGCAGGCCATGCGCGACGCTGCCGAGGAGATGGGCACCAAAGAGGGCTTCCACGGCTACGGCCCGGAGCAGGGCTACCCCTTCCTCAAGCAGGCCATTCAGGGCTACTACGCCAGCCGCGGCACCCAGCTTGCCGAGGACGAGATCTTTATTTCGGACGGCGCAAAGAGCGACCTTGCAAACCTGCTGGGTCTGTTCGATGTGGACAACACCGTGCTGGTACCGGACCCCGTGTACCCCACCTATGTGGACGATAACGTCACCGATGGTCGCAAGATCATTTACAGCCGCACCGGGCAGGAAAATGGCTTCCTTGGCATGCCGGACGAGAGCGTGAAGGCAGATATCATCTATATCTGCAGCCCCAACAACCCCACCGGCGCTGCCTACACCCGCGCACAGCTGAAAGCATGGGTGGACTACGCCCGCAAGAATGATGCTATTATCCTGTACGATGCCGCCTACGAGTGCTTCATCTCGGAGGGTGAGCTTGCCCGCAGCATCTTTGAGATCGAGGGTGCACGCCAGTGTGCCGTGGAGATCTGCTCCTTCTCCAAGATCGCAGGCTTTACCGGCACCCGCTGCGGCTACACCGTAGTGCCCAAGGAACTGGAGCGCGAGGGGATGAACCTGAATAAGCTGTGGCTGCGCCGTCAGACCACCAAGTTCAACGGCGTGCCTTATGTGGTACAGCGCGCTGCTGCCGCAGTGTTCACCGAGAGCGGCATGGCCGAGATCCAGTCCAATCTGGACTACTACCGCCGCAACGCAAAGGTCATCGCCGATGCACTGGATGAGTGCGGTGTGTGGTACTGCGGCGGCAAGAACAGCCCCTACATCTGGTTGCGCTGCCCCGGCAACATGAAGAGCTGGGAGTTCTTTGACTGGCTGCTGGAAAACTGCGGCGTTGTGGGCACCCCCGGTGTGGGCTTCGGCGAGTGTGGCGAGGGCTACTTCCGCCTGACCGCCTTCGGCGATGCGGAAAAGACTAAGCTTGCCGCCGAGCGCATCAAGACCGCTATCAAGGCACTGTAAAACCTATAAAAATAGCACCCGCTGTCCGTTTTGGGCGGCGGGTGCATTTTTTTGCGCACCCTCTTGACAAGTCTGTGTCTACTGTATATACTGTACATATACAGATGAAACGAAAGCGTCAAAGGAGCAGCCGATGGAACTGTTTATCAACAACAAAAGCGGCGCGCCTATCTATGACCAGATCTACAACCAGATCAAGCAGCAGATCATCAGCGGGGCTTTGCAGCCGGACGAGGCCATGCCCTCCATCCGGGGGCTGGCACGGGATCTGCGTATCAGCGTCATTACTACTAAGCGCGCCTACGATGAACTGGAAAAAGAGGGCTTTCTTTATGCAGTACCGGCAAAGGGCTTTTTTGTAGCCCCGAAAAACACCGAGCTGCTGCGGGAAGAAAACCTGAAAAAGATTGAAGAACACCTTACCGAGGCCGTCCGCCTGTCCGCATCCTGCGGGCTGAGCAGGGAAGAGCTGCGGGAGATGCTGGAACTGCTGTGGGAGGGCTGAACATGAACGCACTGGAACTGCGGGGACTTACAAAGCACTATAAGGACTTTACCCTTGGACCGCTGGATCTGACCCTGCCCGGCGGCACCATCTGCGGGCTGATCGGCGAGAACGGTGCAGGCAAAAGCACCACCATCCGGTTGATCTTAGACATGGTGCAGCGGGACGGCGGCACGGTGACGATTCTTGGCAGGGACAGCCGCACCGCTTCTGTCCGCAGCAAGGAGGAGATCGGCGTGGTGCTGGGCAGCGATGGCATTCCCCTGTGCCTGAACGCTGTGGAGGTGGGCAAGGTGATGGCGGGCATCTACCGCAACTGGGACGCTGGTGACTACACGGCGTTTTGCCGGAAATTTGACCTGCCGCCGGACAAAAAGTATAAGGATTACTCCGCTGGAATGCAGAGGAAGCTGTGCATTGCGGTGGCGCTTTCCCACCACGCAAAGCTGCTGCTGCTGGATGAAGCCACCAATGGGCTGGACCCGGTGGTGCGGGATGAAGTGGTGGATATCCTGCTGGATTTTGCCCGGGACGAAGAACGTTCCATCCTCATTTCCTCCCACATTGTCAGCGACCTGGAAAAGCTGTGCGATACCATCGCCTTCCTGC